>ERZ1673741.17-NODE-17-length-261957-cov-10.605646_pt1 | contig 261957 bp, 251 predicted proteins | sample MGYA00580209_ERZ1673741 | MGnify/ENA primary metagenome ERZ1673741 (study PRJEB41218, sample SAMN15661754) | gut metagenome | host: Homo sapiens | place: Canada: London | collected 2015-08-20/2019-03-30 | study: EMG produced TPA metagenomics assembly of... | reverse complement strand
ATCGCTTGGACGAAAGACACCCCACAAATGCGGAGCATTTGTGTCCATGGAAACAGAAACATGGCAGAAAGCTCAAAAGGGTATAGATCGCTTGGATGAAAAACACCCCACAAATGCGGAGCATTTGTGTCTATGGAAACAGAAACATGGCAGAAAGTCCAAAAGGGTATAGATCGCTTGGATAAAAGACACCCCACAAATGCGGAGCATTTGTGTCCATGGAAACGAAAAACCGGGAATGTTAAAGTATAGAATCATGCGGATATATCCAATATAAATAAGATCGAGAATTTTTCTCGCCGGCGGCCTCGTTGAAATTTGGATTTTTGCCAATCGGAAAGCATCGGCATTGGGCGCGATTCCAAACGGAAAAATATAAATAAAAAATTTTTTTGTAAAAAATGTGACCTGCGCAGGGTCTTATGCGTTTTACATACAGGAGGGACAAAAAGTGCTCTTATCTTTGGACAGCAAAACGGCGCTTGAAAAAGCTTATGACCGATATGCCGACATGCTGTATCGTCTCGCGCTCTCCCATTTGGGCAGGCGAGAGGATGCAGAGGATGCGGTTCAGGACGTCTTTACAAAATATGTCGGCACATCTCCTCGGTTTTCCGACGACGAGCACGAGCGCGCATGGCTCGTTCGGGTTACGGTGAATCGGTGTCACGATATGCAAAGACGCGGAAAGCTGCGCTGTCATGATTCGCTCGATGATATATCCGAGCTTCCGCTTGCGGCGGACGAAAGTGAAAACGGCGTATTGCAAACGGTGTTTACGCTTCCGGAAAAATACAAGACGGCGATTGTGCTTCATTATTTGGAGGGCTTTTCCGTCGAGGAAATATCATCGATGATGGGATTATCGGGTTCCGCCGTTAAGATGCGTCTGTCCCGCGGCAGAGAGCTGCTGAAAAATCTGCTCGATAAGGAGGAAATTTATGTTTGACAAAAAAACCGTCGACGCCTATAAGCAAATCACGGCGCCGGATGAACTGAAAGAAAAGGTTATGGCGGCATGTCTTGTCGATAAGGCTCCCGAGAAAAGAAATTTCTTCGGAACTATGAGAATGTATGCGACACTCGCCGCGTGTTTTGTCCTTGTCATCGTTTTCTCTGTTTTTGCCGTCGGGAATTTCGGCGATCTTTCGGTTTCTGTCTATGGAAAGACGCTTACATCCGAATCTGTAATATTGTCCGATTCGGAAACCGAGCCTATTGCGTATTCCGCCGAGCCGAGGACTGTCCGCCGGACGAGTATTCCGGTGGAGCTCGAAGTCAGCGGTGAAACGGAGATATCCGTTTCCGATGGAATGATGAAGGTATGCGACGCCGAAACGGAGGAGGAGCTGTATTCCGGTACCGAATTTACGGCTGAAGAAGACGTGCTTATTTATTGGACGGTGGATGCCGACGAAACGGCAACACACTTTGAAATGGTGATAAGCGGACGGAAAAAAAGCTATGTGCTTCTGCTGGATTTCGATGAGAATACAAAGCAATGGGCAATATGCAGAGAAAAGCGAAAGAACTGATTTTGGAGGTCTGTTTACATGAAAAAACTGTTGGCTTTGATGCTGGCTGCCGTCATGATTTTGGCGATTGTGTCCTGCGGCAAAAACAGTGAGGAGGATACGACGAAAGCCAGCGATACGACAAAACCGGAGACGACCGGTTCGGAGCAAACGACATCGCCCGAGGAGGCGACCGATCCGGAGGAGACCACGGCGCCGGAGGAAACGACGGGAGAACCGGAGATTCCGGAAAAGCCCGACGCGACGCTTTCCGAGCTTATCGATAAGATTTATGAGATCCATCCTGTCGATGTTTTTGTCATGACAACGGAATGTGACCTTGGCGATGCGGATTATATGAAGTATGCGATCGGACTTGAAAGCGTGGATAAGGCTTCGGAGGCCTGTACTTCCGGTCCGATGATATCGGCTCAGGCTTATGAGCTGGCGCTTGTCCGCGTAAAGGATGCGGCGGATGCCGAGGCAGTTGCAAGGGAAATGCTCGAGGGCGCCGACCCCGGCAAGTGGATCTGTGTGAGAGCGGAATCCGTGCAGGTCGCAGTTTCCGGCGACTTGATTCTGATGGTGATGTCCTCGAAGGAGGAAGCGGCCGGCTTGGTTGACGCATTCAAGACCGTTTGCGGCGGCGAGCTCGATTTTGTTCTGGAAAAATAATATACACCAAAAAACGATTTAAAAATTTAAAGGAGATTTTGAACATGAAAAAATTACTTGCCTTTATTCTTGCAGCAGCGATGATTTTTGCCTTTGCCTCTTGCGGCAAGGACGACCCTGAGGATACGACCGGAAAGGACCCTTCTCAGACCACCGCGGATACGAAAGCTCCGGAGGATACAACCGCTCCGGAAGATACGACAAGTCCGGAGGATACAACCGGCGGTAAGGAGCCGGAGGTGCCGGAAGCTTCCGGTGCCCTTGACGTGCTGAATAAAATTTGGGATTCGTTTGATGATGAAGAAAAATTCGCAGTCATAGGCGGAATGAATTCCGAAGACAATATTGTCGACGGCGCTCCGGGCAGTTTCAGCGTCGAAAACGCAGAGCTGCTCGATTCCACGCTTGGCTTTCCGCAGGCATCCGCCTCTCAAATAGAGAGTGCCGCGTCCCTTATCTTTATGATGAACGCCAATTCCTTTACGGCAGGCGCTTATCAGGTCAAAAATTCTTCCGATATCGAAACGCTTGCCTCTGCTATCAAAGACAATATCATGAACAGACAGTGGATGTGCGGCTTCCCGGATAAGCTGATCGTCATCAGCGCCGGTGATTCTATTGTTTCCGCTTTCGGAAACGAAGATTTTATCGAGCTTTTCAAAACCAAGACGCTTGCAGCGCTCGACGGTGCCAAGCTTCTCTATGAGGAACCGATTCTCTGAGCATAGCGACAGATTTCATCAGCGGGAGAGATAAAAGCTTCTCCCGCTGAAATAAAAATACACACGGGTAAAAAACATGTTATTTTCCAGTATTCCGTTTCTTTACTATTTTCTGCCGTGCGTACTGATTCTGTATTTTGTAGTGCCCAAATGCCTGAAAAACACGGTGCTGCTTTTGTCCAGCCTTGTTTTTTACGCTTGGGGCGAACCGAAATATGTGCTGCTCATGGCGGTATCCATTACGCTTGGCTATGTATTCGGGCTTCTGATTGAGATATGGCGGGGAACAAAGCTGTCGAAGCTGTTTCTCATTCTCTCGATTGTGACGAGCCTCGGACTGCTCGGATATTTCAAATATGCGGATTTCTTTATTGCCAATTTCAATGCGGCGACAGGGCTTTCCGTCCCGCTTCTCAAAATTGCGCTGCCGATCGGCATCAGCTTCTATACGTTCCAGATTCTCAGTTATACCGTAGACGTTTACAGAGGCGAGGTCAAGGCGCAGAGAAATTATATCAGTCTTGCCGTTTATGTGGCGCTGTTCCCGCAACTTATTGCGGGTCCTATTGTCCGCTATTCCGATATCGCGGCGCAGCTGGAATCGAGAACACACAGCTTTTCCAATGTTGCCCTCGGCACACGCCGGTTTATTCTCGGTCTTGCCAAGAAGGTTCTGATTGCAAATGCGCTTGGTGAGCTTTGCGATATCTTTAAGGAATCAAACGACAAATCCGTTCTTTTCTTTTGGCTTTACGCGATTGCGTTTACGCTGCACATTTATTTCGACTTCTCGGGTTACAGCGATATGGCGATCGGACTCGGCAAAATCTTCGGCTTTGATTTCCTCGAAAACTTCGATTACCCTTACATTTCGGGGAGCATTACGGAATTTTGGCGCCGCTGGCATATGTCGCTTGGCTCGTGGTTCCGGGATTATGTGTATATTCCGCTCGGCGGCAACCGTGTATCCAAAGCCCGCTGGTTTCTCAACATATTCATCGTCTGGATGCTGACGGGCTTTTGGCACGGCGCCGCATGGAACTTCATCGTATGGGGACTTTTCTTTGCGATTCTGCTGATTATCGAGAAGCTGTGGCTCTTGAAGCCCCTGAAAAAATCGAAGGTGTTAAGTCACATTTATGTGATGTTCTTCGTCATCATCAGCTTTGTTATTTTCAATGCGGCGGATATGAAGGAAGCATTTTCCTATATCGGAGGTATGTTCGGAGCCGGCGGCATCCCGTTTATCTCGGAGGAATGGCTCTATTATCTGCGCAGCTACGGCGTCGTGCTCATTGTGGCGATCATCGGTGCGACACCGCTTGTGAAGAAGCTCGTTCTTTCCGTCAAAAAGAAATCGACGGGCGAAAAAATCATGAACATTGCGGAGCCTATCATGCTTGTGGCGCTTTTGCTTGTGATCACCGCTTATTTGGTGGATGGCTCCTTCAATCCGTTCCTCTATTTCAGATTCTAAGGAGGTGACGCTTTTATGACGACAAAAATCAAAAATATCGTGACGGTCTGTGTGATGGCCGTGTTCCTGTTCGGTCTTTCGTTTTATTGCTGGGCGAAGCCCGCGGATGCGTTTTCCGACAGCGAAAGGCGGAATCTCGATCAGTTTCCGAAATTGGATAAGGATTCCGTTTTATCAGGCGATTTCATGACGGACTTTGAGGATTACACGCTCGATCAGTTTCCGCTGCGCGACCGGTTCCGCACGCTCAAAGCGTTTACACGATTCTATGTATTCTGGCAGAAAGATAACAACGATATTTATATCGAAGACGGATATGCTGCAAAGCTCGAATATCCGATGAATGAAAGCTCGATCGATCGGGCGGCGGAGAGGTTCCGGTATCTCTATGACAAATACATGGCGGATAAGGATGTAAACGTTTATTTTTCCATCGTGCCTGACAAGAGCTATTTCCTTGCGGAGAAGAACGGATATCTCGCGATGGATTATGAGAAGTTTTTCTCGCTGATGCAGGAAAAGACGGACTATATGGAGTATATCGATATCACGGGACTGCTCGATATCGAGGACTACTACAAGACGGATACGCACTGGAAGCAGGAAAAGCTCACGGACGTCGCGGCGAAGCTTGCGGCCGGCATGGGCGTCACGCTTTCCGGCAATTACACGGAAAAGACGCTCGACAATCCGTTTTACGGCGTGTATTACGGACAATCTGCGCTTCCGCTCTCGCCCGACACCATCAAGTATCTGACAAGCGACGTGCTGGATGGCTGCAAGGTTTACAACTATGAGAGCGGCAGACCGGAGGAAATCGGCGTATACAATATGGATAAAGCTTATGGGAAGGATCCGTATGAGATGTTCCTTTCCGGCTCACTCTCTCTCATTACGATTGAGAATCCGAATGCGACGACCGACAAGGAGCTTGTCATCTTCCGTGATTCTTTCGGAAGCAGCATCGCTCCGCTTTTGGTGGAGGGTTATGCCAAAGTCACGCTTGTCGATATTCGGTATGTCGCAAGCGATCTCGTCGGAAGATTCGTAGATTTTGAAAATCAGGATGTCCTGTTCCTTTACAGCACGCTTGTGCTCAACAACAGCGTTACGCTGAAATAATAACAAAAACGGCCGCCGGAGGCTTCAAGCATCCGGCGGCTTTTTTATATTGACATGGGCTGCTTTGTATGATATTATGGTAAAAAATTGATTGATCGGGTAACGGAGGGATATTATGACGGAAAATACAGACCGAATGCCGCAGGAGCCGGAAAATACGGAATATGAGGCAGAGAATATGTCGGGGGAAGCCGTTTTATTAGATGAGACGTCGGCGGCGCGCGGCATGAAAAAGCAGTATGACCGGATCGGATGGGCGCTTGTCACCGTGGTTTTGGTGTGGCAGGTATTGATGCTGCTTGTGGGAATCGTGATGTCCGTCATTGAGCTTACAACCGGTTTTGCGATGGTGGATGCCTATTATCGATATCTTCTCCTGATCAACGAAGCGGCGCTTGCGGTCGGCATCCTTGCCGGTGCGCAGGTTTTGCGCGGTATTCCTTGTCATGCACCGGAGAAACGCCCGTTTTCTGTGGGACAATTTATCATTCTTTTGTGTATTTGCTACGCTGCCTCGATCGCGGGGAATTTGGTCGGCAATTTGGTTCTCGGTATTTGGAACGCGCTCACCGGCAGATCGGTCGGTTCCGAGGTCACGGAGATACTGACGGAGACGAATCCCATCGTCAATCTGTTGACCGTGGGCATCATGGCTCCTGTTTTGGAGGAGCTGCTCATGCGCAAGCTTGTCATCGACCGGACGCGCGTTTATGGAGAGCGCGTGTGCATTCTGACGTCCGCTGCGCTGTTCGCGCTGTTTCATATGAATTTCAGCCAGATGTTTTATGCCTTTGGAGTCGGGCTTCTTTTGGCATATCTCTATTGCCGCAGCGGAAAGATATGGCTGTGTATGCTGCTCCATGCGATTTTCAACTGCATTTCCGGCGTGCTGGGAGCGGAAATTTTAACACGTTTTACGAAGATTTTTGAGCCGCTCGCGAACCTTACGGAAGAAGAGCTTGCGGAGAAGCTTCCTGAGCTTGTCCAAAATCATGGATTGTTTATCCTATTGGCTGCCCTTTATTTCATTGCCATATTCGCTATGGTGATCGCCGGAATTGTACTTCTGATTGTGAAAGCACGTCAGTTTCGGCCGGAACCCGGTGAGGTGACGCTTTCCGCGAAAAGCCGCCGTACCGCGATTTTGAAAAATCCGGGCATGATTGCCGCTGTGATTGTGTTTTTGGGTTTTACGATTTATTCACTGTTTGTGTAGAAAAAACTCTGAAAGACGGTTTTTTCAGGATAGATAAAACAAATCCCGCACGAGCTTCGCTTGCGAAGCATCGTGCGGGATTCTATTTTAATTTTAATCCAACTTTTTTGAAATATTCTTTATCTTGATTCATAAAAGCAAGCATATCTTCTATGGCTGCCTGATAATCGATTGGATGCCAATGTGTGGTGGTATGGATTTTCTTTTTTGTGAATTTTTTAATTTTGTCATATTCCATGACAAATATAAATTCTGAAAAATCTCCGTCTTTCTGATATAATTGCATTTTGCCGATTTCAGATTCACCGATTATTACAAAATAATCGGTATCCGATGCGAAGTCTAAGTCTACCGAAGCGCGCCGCAATGCTATCGGCAAATTCATCTGTACCCCTTTTTTATAAATATATTCAATATCCATTATCGGATACCCCATCTCTCTTTGTTTGTTTATGTTTAAAAGGAGTTCAAAAAAACCACGAAATTTACTTTGGTCTTTTCCCAAATGAATCTGTGTTCTTCCATAATCAGCATCAGCGCCAAGAGAAATCATTCTTTTCAAATCCGCAATATTTTCATCGATATAGTACGGCTCTTTAATTGAAAGCTTTTTTCCGTCATTGTTGGGTGTCGGAGGCTCTTCTAAAATGGTTATTTGAGAATCAAGACCGAATATTGGCAGAAATTCAATCAATTCTTCTTTTTCGATTTCTGTAACGAGTACTTTCATGTTGGTAATTTAAATTCCTCCAATGTCGAATCCGTATAAAAGCGTTTTTAACTAATTTCAAACAGAGGGGGTATTCGGTCGGAGAATCGGCTCCGTTCAGATAAAATCTCGCACGCGAAGCGTGACGCCGATTTTTTCGGCGGTTTTTCGACATGCTTCGATATCCTCGGGCGGAATCGTCGTATCGACGACGGAGAGAACAACCTCGCCGACATAAGGCTTCACATTTCCGGCAAATTCGAGAATTGCCGGATAAGCGGCTTTCCCAAACTGAGAATGACACATTTTGTCGTATGTATCCGCATCGGCAGCGTTGAGACTGATCGAAACGATGTCGAACAAGCCATCGAAAAGGGCAGTGCTGTCCTTTCCGTTGATTAGCTCCGACTGACCGTTGGTATTGAGACGGATTTTGATGCCGGAAATACTGCGGATATAACGGCAGACCGTGAGCATGTCGGCAAGGCGCTCCGTCGGCTCTCCGTATCCGCAGAAGACAAGCTCGGAGAAGTCCGCGAGGTCGTGCCCGTCAATGGAGGCGATAATCTCCTCCACGGAAGGTTCATGGTCGAGCCACAGGTTGCCGTAAAGTGTGTCGCCGTAGCTGCGCACGCAGAAGTCGCAGCGATTGGAGCAGCGGTTGGTCATATTGACGTAAAGTCCGTCGCGATGGGTATAGGTGATGATCATAACAATCCCTTCTTGTATCGTTAAATTCCAAAAACAGTGCGGGCATTGGCCATTTCCGTTTCGCAAAATTCCGCGTAGTCCATGCCGAGAAGCTCAGCCGCTTTTTCGGCGGTATAATGCAGATATCCGCTGTGATTGAGCTTTCCGCGCATCGGAACAGGGGAGAGATACGGGCAGTCGGTCTCGACAAGAATCCGATCGCGCGGCGTCGCACGGACGGAATCCAAGATTCCGGCGGCATTTTTGAACGTGATAACGCCGGAAAACGAGATATACCATCCCATTTTGACGTATTCGCGCACCTGTTCCGCCGAGGCAGAGCAACTATGGATGATGCCGCGCACCCGTCCGCGGTAGGCGTGAATGACGTCGAATACGTCGCCGTGCGCCTCGCGGTCATGGATGATGACGGGCAGGCCGGCCTCGGCGGCGACGTCCATTTGGGCACGGAAAAAGCGCATCTGTGTGTCCCGATCGGAAAAATCGTAGTGATAGTCGAGTCCGATTTCTCCGATGGCGACCGTTTTTTCTCTTTGCAGAAGCGTGTGCAGCCGCTTCATTGCCGCATCCAGATTACCGGCCTTTCCGCATTCGTGCGGATGAATGCCGGCGGACGCCCATACGTTCTCATAAGACGCGGCGAGCGCGATGCAAGCCTCGGAATCGGGAAGCTCGGTAGCGACGGTGACAATGCCGCCGGCGTCGCCGGAGAGCGCCTCCGTGAGAAGCTCCGGCATGGCGCGGAGCTTTTCATCGGTATAATGGGCGTGGGTATCAAAGAGTTTTGCCATCGGTTATGCTTCCGCCTTTTCCGCATTCAGCTCGGCGAGCGTTTTCATCTCATCGAGACGGGCGAAAAGCACACTTTGCTCGCCGACGGTGTTTCCGGGGCGCGTTATGCCGAACGCTGCCGCCGATTCAAAGCGGTCATCGGGCGAGCCGATGGCGGCGAGAATTTTTTCCGCGGAATCCGGAATCGCAGGACGGAGCAGAATCGCGGCGATACGCAGGGATTCCAACAGGTTGTAGAGCACGGTTCCGAGCCGCGCTCTCTGCGCTTCGTCCTTGGCGAGCGCCCACGGTGCGGTCTCATCGATATATTTGTTGGCACGGCGCAGCAGCGTGAATACGGCGTCGAGTGCGTCCGCCGCGCGGAAGGTATCCATGTTTGCGGTAAAATTCGCATAGGCATCCGCAGCCGCGGCTTTGAGTTCCGCATCCGGCCCTTCGTCGCCCGCAGGAGAGGGAATCACGCCGTCAAAATATTTTTTCGTCATCGCCACCGTGCGGGAGACAAGGTTGCCGAGCGTGTTGGCGAGATCGGTGTTGTAGCGCGCGATGAAGTTCTCATAGGTGATGGTGCCGTCGTTCTGATACGGCATTTCGGAAAGCAGGTAATAACGCACGCCGTCGAGGCCGAACCGGCGGATGAGATCGTCCGCATAGATGACGTTTCCCTTGGATTTGGACATTTTATCCGAGCCGAAAAGCAGCCACGGATGCCCGAAGATCTGCTTCGGAAGCGGCTCGCCCAAAGCCATCAGGAAAATCGGCCAGTAAAGCGTGTGGAAGCGGATGATGTCCTTGCCGATTACGTGTACGTCCGCCGGCCAGTACTTGTGGTATTGTTCGCCGCCGGATTCTCCGTCGAAGCCGAGCGCGGTAATGTAGTTCGTCAGCGCGTCGAGCCAAACGTAAACGACGTGCTCGGGGTCGAAATCGACCGGAATCCCCCATTTGAAGGAGGAACGGGAAACGCAGAGGTCTTGCAGCCCCGGCACGAGGAAATTGTTGACCATCTCTTTTTTGCGCGCTTCCGGCACGATGAAATCGGGATGCTCCTCGATATGCTTCATGAGTCTGTCCTGATATTTGCTCATCTTGAAGAAATAGGCTTCCTCGTGCTCGCGTGTGAGCGGGCGTCCGCAGTCGGGGCAGATGCCGCCCTCCGCCTGCGTATCCGTGAAAAACGATTCGCAGGGGACGCAGTACCAGCCCTCATAGGCGCTTTTGTAGATATCGCCCTGATCGTAGAGACGTTTGAAGATTTTCTGCACGGCCTTTACATGGTAATCGTCCGTTGTGCGGATGAAGTGGTCGTAGCGGCAGCCCAGCATATCCCAAATTTTCTTGATTTCGCCGGAGATGCCGTCCACGTATTCCTGCGGCGTGATGCCGGCTTCCCCCGCCAGCGTCTCGATTTTCTGGCCGTGCTCGTCGGTTCCGGTGCAGAAAAAGACGTCGTAGCCCTGCGCGCGCTTATAACGGGCGATTGCGTCGGAGAGCACGATCTCATAGGTGTTGCCGATATGCGGCTTGCGCGATGCATAGGCGATCGCCGTGGTGATATAATACTTTCCTTTGTTTTCCATTGTCTTGTTATCCTTTCCAATGCGGCGGCAAATGAGCCGTGCGCATGATTTTGTAGATTTACGGCAGATATTTCCTTATATTTTTCGGCCTGCGCAGAATACCGACCGGATATTCATATTCTTATCACACAGCAGAAGGTCCGCGCGCTTGCCGATATCGAGCGAGCCGCGGGAATCGTAGACGCCGACCATCTCCGCGGGCGCCTTAGTCGCGCAGACAAGCGCGTCCTCAAAGCGGATATCCGCGAATTTTGCGAGGTTTTTCACCGCGGTGAAAAGGTCGAGCGCGGAACCGACGATGGTACCGTCCGCGCGCGCCGCCTTGCCGTTTGCAAGCGTAAAGGGGATTCCGTTCATCGCGTATTCGCCGTCCGGCAGCCCCGCTGCGGGAATCGAATCGGTGATGAGGACGAATTTATCGCCCTGTCTGCGTTTTGCTTCATAGGCGATGCGGATGACCGCGGGGGAGACGTGGATGCCGTCGCAGATGAACTCCGCATAAGCGTCGGAGAAGAGCGCGGCGCCTGCGGCGCCGGGCGCCCGATGGGAAAGCGGCGTCATCGCGTTGAAGGTATGGGTAAAGGAATTGGCTCCGTCTGAAAGCGCGCGCATTGCCGTATCGAAATCCGCATTGGTATGTCCGATGCCGACGGTGCCGCCGCATTTGCCGAACCGCTCGCAGAACGCGCAGATCACACCGTCCGAATCCTCCTCCGGCGCGATGGTGAGGTGGGAGCGCAGCGGCAGGATGCTCTCGCAGAGCGCGCGGATTTCCGCCCAGTCGGGGCGCCGGATGGCGGAAAGCTCGTGGCAGCCCGGTTTTTTCCGGCTGATGTATGGCCCCTCGATGTGGATTCCCGCGAAATCCGCGGTGTATTCCGTCTCTTTGATTCTTTGCGCCGCGCATTTGATTTTTTCAAGTGGGGCGGTCATGACCGTCGGGAATACGGTGGTGACGCCGGATTTCGCATAGGAAAACGAAAGCGCGGCAAGCTCTTTTTCGTCCGCTTCCATGATATCGATTCCGCTTCTGCCGTGCGTATGCACATCGATAAGTCCCGGCAGGACATATCCGCCTCCCGCGTCGATGACGGCGTCGGGGAAGAGAACGCCGCCCGTGATCCATTCGTTTTCAAAGCAGAGCGAGCCGTATTCAAAGCACCGCTTGCCGGTGTTGTAAACATAGGCGTTTTCGATTTTGGTCGTCACTTTATTTTCTCCTTTCTCAGGATGCTTCAATCCTTTTTCATGACAATATTGTAAATTTCACTTTTTCCGACGCCGCGGTCGCGCGCCGCCTGCTTGATGGCGTCGCTTTTCGTCATGCCGCGGTCGGTATAGTAGCTCACGTGCTCGCGCTCCGTCAGATCCGCCCAAAAGGCGGTTTCTTTTGCTTCCTTTTCGGATGCGCCCTCGATGACGAGCACGTATTCGCCGCGCGGCGCCGTATTTTCATAATATGCCGCCGCTTCGGAAAGCGTTGTGCGCAGAATCTCCTCATTGAGCTTGGTCAGCTCCCGGCAGAGCGAGATTTTCCGGTCGCCGAGGGCTTTTTCAAGGTCGGCAAGCGTTGTCCGCAGCTTATGCGGCGCTTCGTATAGGAGGATGGTGCGCGTTTCCGATTTCAGGCGTTCGAGCGATTCGCGCCGCTCGCCTGTCGCCGTCGAGAGAAAGCCCTCAAAAACGAATTTCGCGGTAAAAAGTCCGGATACGGCGAGGGCGGATACGGCGGCGCAGGGACCGGGGACGACGGAGACGGGGATGCCGCGCTCGGCGCAGAGCCGCACGAGATCCTCGCCGGGATCGCTGACGGCGGGCATACCCGCGTCCGTGACAAGCGCACAGGCCTCGCCGTTTTGTATGCGGGCGACGATAAGCTCCCCGCGTTCGCGCTTGTTGTGCTCAAAGTAGCTGACCATCGGCTTTTTGATGCCGTAAAAGGCGAGCAGCCTGCCGGAATTGCGCGTATCCTCCGCCGCGATGAAATCGACCTCGGAAAGCACCTTGCGCGCGCGCTCGGAAAGATCGGAGAGATTGCCGATCGGCGTGCCGACGAGATACAGCGTGCCCTTTTCCGTTTTGTTTTTCTGACGGTCGGGCGGATAATAATTCTCAGGGCTTTTGATACTGCTCATGAAACGCTCCGTTTTCGTAAATATAGTTCATGTCGTCCGTGTAATTTTCATTTTTCTGTGCCAGTCCCGCGCGGTATATCATAAGCGGTTTTGTCAGAAAAAGTCCCGGCGCGCCTTGCTTTTTTGCCTCCAGAAGCACAAGAGAGGGCGTATGTGCCGCGGTCGGATAGACGAGGGTCATGCGCTTGGGTTCGAGATGGTTTTTCCGGCAGGCGCAGATAAGCTCCGTGAGCCTGTCCGGACGGTATACGGCGTAAAACACGCCGCCGAATTTGAGATAGTCCGCCGCTGCCGCGGCGAAATCCGTGATATCTCCGTGGATTTCATGGCGGGAGGCGGCGTCGGCTTCGTTTTCGCTGTGCTTGCCGCAGCCTGTGGGAAGATACGGGGGATTGGCGAATACCGCGCCGAAAGCGCCGGAAAGGGAAGCGTTTCTGCGGCGGATATCTGCGCAAATCACGTCAATTTTATCGGAAAAACCGTTTTTTTCGACATTTCGGACGGCGATTTCGGCGATCGGAGCTTGAATTTCGATCGCCGTGATGTGGGAGAATTTGCCTCTTGCCGAGAGCAAAAGGGAAATGACGCCGGAACCTGCGCCGAGCTCGCATGCCTTCTCTTTGGGCTGCCGCCGGATATAAGCGGAGAGCAGGTAGGCGTCCGTGCCGAACGCAAGTGAGCCGGGGTTTTGATATAGGGTGATGTCGTCGTTGATTTTTTCGGAGATGTCGGTCATGGTTTTTTCCTCGCTGTCCGGTTTTGGCGGAAGATTTCAAAGGCGAGAATGGACGCCGCGGAGGCGGCCGAAAGCGCCGCGCCGAAGCGTCTGCCGTAATCCAGAGCGACGGTTTTATCGCATTTTTCAAGGACGGAACGGGCAATCCCGCGCTTTTCGCCGCCGATGACAAGCAGGATGGGATATCGAAGCTCCGTCTCATAGACCGAAACCGCTTCCTTTGACAGATCCGCCGCGACGACGGAATAGGCGTGTTCGTGAAAAATATCGGCGATTTCGGAGGGCTCTCCCATCGCGATGGGGAAAAGCTCGGAGGCGCCCGCCGACGCGCGGCAGACCACGCCCGCGGCGGAGAACCAGTTGCGCATTCCGACAAGAATACCGTCCACGCCCGCGGCATACAGCGAGCGCAGGCAATAGCCGAAATTATAAGGGTCCTCGATGCCGTCGAGCAGGACGTAAAAGCCGTCCCTTTGGATAGGCAAAGTCTCGACGGGCGGAACGGTCCGCTCCGAGCAAAGGGCGATGATGCCGCCGTGTGAGGAGCCGATGGTCATTTCATCGATGACGCCTGCGTCCGTAAATTCGACGGAGAAGCCGTGAGATGCCGCTTTCCCCTTTAAAAAAGCGAGCTCACGCGCTTTTGAATCGCGTTTTTCTCTGTCGAAAAGCACTTTTTCAATTTTCCGGTCGTTGATGCCTGCCTCCCGCGCTTTGATAACCGCGCGCAGGGAAACCATGCCCTCCATGACGGAGGAGCTGTCGAATTTCAGGACTTCCTTTTGCATCATTTCCTGTCCTATCCGGACGGAAAATGCGATTTATGCTGTCCGGAGGTTATCCTTTTCTGAAATTTTCCGCGGTGGAGAGGCGATAGAGAATCAGCGCCAGCTCCTCGCGCGTCAATATCTGCTTCGGACGGAACGTGCCGTCCGTATATCCGATCATGATTTCAAAATCCACGAGCTTTTTCGCATTTGGCTCGAAGTATGTACTGATGGTGTCGAAGTCGGAGAAGCTTTCGCTTTTGCCGGCCGATATCGCCGCGGTGCAGAGCGCGCCGAAGATATCCGCCGTCTCCTCGCGCGTGATAAAGTCGTCCGGATGGAACACATATCCGCTTTGCAGCTTCATGAGTCCGTTTGCAAGCGCCGCGCGGATATAGGGTCGCAGCGACGTGTCGATTTCCGCTTCGTCGGCGAAGCCTATCTCCGTTTTTTCGTATTTTGACGGATTGATTCCGAGATAGGTGACGATGACCTGCGCGACTTCGCCGCGCGTCACCTCCAGCTCGGGATAGAAATAGACATTTTCCCCGATGGTATAGGTTTTCATGAGTCCAAGCTCGCAGACCTTTTGAATCGCCTCATAGGCATAGCTGTCCTCGATGTCGCACGGCGGCGTTTTTTTCGCCGAGACGAAAACGCCGGAAATTGCGGCGTATACGATGGTTAGGAGAACCGTGAGTGTGAGAAGCGCGGTGCCTGCGGCAAGAGAGATTTTTTTATTCATATTTCGTCGTCCTTTCGCATATTATGTTTAATTCCACTATAACATAACAGCTGCGAAAAAACGCTCGAAGCATGGCGGCAAAAAAGGGAAGGTTTGTGTTATCCGCGTCGTATTTTGCGGTTCAGTGCCATAGCCTGTCGTTTGGATTTTGCATATTTTTGAATGGTTCTTTTGATTTTCAGTCTGTCGCGGAGCCGGTAAGCCTTTCCCGTGTTCATGGCCTTTAATTTTTTGATTGCCTCCGGGAGCGAATAGATCTCTTTTTGACGGTCATAGGTGAAAGCGGCGCGCGCGGAGGTGAAGATGATAAGACTTTCCATTTTGGGCTTCGGTGTGATTTTTTCTTTTTCAAAGATGCCGGCAAGCGCTGTGATATGGCGTTCATTTTGCAGGATAGGACTTACGAAATCAAGCTCTTTTCGCTCGCCGTCCCGCATGACGGCGCTTTGATGCCATGTGTCGGAGCCCGGATTGTGGATTGTTCCGACAAGGGATTTTACCTCGATGACGGCGATTCTGCCCTTTAAAATGACGATGCAGTCGATTTCCGTATAAGCGGTGCCGTTTTTTGTCCGATAGGGAAGATATTTGTTCGATATGACGTTTGCGGCGCCGAAATGGGAGATGAGAAGCGCCGAGACCGTATCCTCCGACGCCTTGCCGTAGGAGAGGATTTTTCGCCTTGCCATGGTGCTGCTGATGAAAAGGGATAGGCGCATTAAACCATACGCCGCGAGAATGAAAACGGCGCATATGAGAATCGGCACCAAAAATTCCATATCCGTTCTCCTTTCCACAGCCGCAGCTCCGCACATGATATCCGTATGACAATCATAAAAAAGGAGCGGCGCGTTTTTTCTCATCGTTTCGTTTGGGGCAGCACAAATTTTGCATTTACAAAATAATTATAACACAAAGATGGGGACGGTGCAAGGCATTCGGAAGAAAATACCGGATTTTCTTGCAATCCGTGAGGATAGGTGATATACTGATGCAAAAGCATGATTTTTCATTTTTGACGGATCCGAAACATATAAGGGAATGTGATATTGTGGTTTCTTTGCTTTCAAAATTGTTTATCAAAAATCCCGAGCAGCTCGACACCGAGCAGCTGCGCGGGAAATACGGCGTGCTCTGCGGGATTCTCGGCATTTTCCTCAATCTTCTTCTGTTTGCGGGAAAGCTTGCGGCGGGGATTCTCACCGGCGCGATTTCCATCACGGCCGATGCGTTCAACAACCTCTCCGATGCAGGCTCGTCCGTAATCACCCTGCTCGGCTTCCGGCTGGCCGGACACAAGGCGGATTCCGACCATCCCTTCGGGCATGGCCGCATCGAATACCTGTCGGGACTGCTGGTTTCGATTCTGATAATCCTTGTCGGCTTTGAGCTGGGAAAAAACTCCGTGGAAAAAATCATCTCTCCTGAACCCGTCGAGTTTTCCGTTTTATCGGTCGTCATTCTTGCGGTTTCGATTGCCGTAAAGCTGTATATGGCGTTTTATAACAAGAGAGTCGGCAGGAAGCTCGCCTCTCCCGCCATGGAGGCGACGGCGCTCGACAGCCTTTCCGATTCCGTGGCGACCGCCGCCGTGCTTGTCTGTATGCTGCTTTCCCACTTTTTCTCGCTGGAGATCGACGCATACTGCGGTCTTGCCGTAGCTGTTTTTATTCTTGTTTCCGGCATCCGTTCGGCAAAGGAAACGGTCAGTCCTCTGCTCGGTCAGCCGCCGACGCCGGAGCTGGTGGAAAAAATCGAAACGATCGTGAAAAGTCATCCGTATGTGTGCGGAATTCATGATCTTGTCGTCCACGACTATGGGCCGGGAAGACTGATGATTTCGCTTCATGCGGAGGTTCCGGCGAGCGGCAGTCTTTTGGAGATTCATGATTCCATCGACAACGCGGAAAGGGAGCTGCGCGAGAAGCTGCGCTGCGACGCGGTAATCCATATGGACCCGATCGAAACGGACGATGCGCTTACCAATGAGGTGCGGGAAAGGGTCGCCTCGCTTGTGCGCGGAATCGATGAGCGGATTACGATTCACGACTTCCGCATGGTGAGGGGCGCAACACATACGAATGTGATTTTTGATGCGGTGGTGCCGTATGATGTGGATTTGGGCGAAAAGGAAGCCGCAGAAAAGATTGCGGCGCTTGTGGCATCCCTTGACGGTACCTACTATGCGGCGGTGAATATCGACAAAACGACGGTGAAATAGCGTTTCATAGATTCCCTCCGTTTTGGAAAAATGGCGGGAAATGCGTTTTATCAGAGCGTGAAAAGAGAAAAAGCCCTGTCTTTGCATGAGAGAATGCGCAGACGGGGCTTTTTATCCGCGGGAATTTCATTCTTCGCGGGGACTTACTTTGTCATTTTGCGGCGGATATCCGAAAGACGGTCGAGCGCTTCGCGAAGCGTTTCATCTTTTTTTGCGAAATGGACGCGGGCATAGCGGTTTTCCTCCTCGCGGAAGAAGCTGGAGCCGGGAACCATGCCGACGCCTACCTTTCTTGCCAAGTCCTCGCAGAAAGCCATGTCGCTCGCATAGCCGAACTCCGAAATGTCGATCAGTGCGTAGTACGCGCCCTCCGGCACGGTGTGAGAAAGGCCGATATCGTCAAGCCCTTTCATGAAAAGCTCGCGCTTTGCGGTGTATTTCTCCTGCAAATCACGGTAATAATCGTCGCCGAATTCCAGTCCCGTCACCGCCGCTTCCTGCAAGGGAGCCGCCGCGCCGACGGTCAGAAAATCATGCACCTTTTTCACGGTGTCGATGATTTCGGGTCGGGCAATCACATAACCGAGCCGCCAGCCGGTGATGGAATACGTTTTGGAGAGCGAGGAACAGCAGACCGTGCGCTCCTCCATGCCGGGCAGGGAATAGAGATAGACCATCTCATGAGGACGGTAGACGATGTGCTCGTATACCTCGTCGGTGATGACGAACACGTCGTATTTTTTCGCGAGGAACGCGATGATATCAAGCTCGGCTCTCGTAAAGACCTTGCCGCAGGGATTGGAGGGATTGCAGAGAATCAGCGCCTTCGGATGCTGCCGGAACGCCTCCTCCAAAACCTCGGGATCGAAATCGAATGCCGGCGGCACAAGCGGGACGTAGATCGGCTCCGCGCCGGAAAGAATCGCGTCCGCCCCGTAATTTTCATAAAAGGGCGAGAACACGACGACTTTATCGCCGGGGTTTGTCAGCGAGAGCATCGCCGCCATCATCGCTTCCGTGCTGCCGCAGGTCACGACGACGTTTTTATCGGGATCGACCGGCACTCCCATGAAGCGGCTTTGCTTTGCCGCCAGTGCCCTCCGAAAGTGATCGGAACCCCATGTTACCGAATATTGATGAAAATCCTCATAGCTTACCGCGGCGAGCCGGTCGAGAATCGGTTTCGGCGGATCGAAATCGGGAAAGCCCTGGGAGAGGTTGACGGCGCCGTATTCGTTGCTGATTCTGGTCATTCGCCGGATGACCGAATCCGTAAAGCCCGCCGTGCGGTCGGATGTAATGCTCATAGGACAAAGTATCCTTTCCGTTATTTGAGATATGAAATATGATCGTTCAAAAGATGCTTGCGGTCGAGGGAATCCTTGATGCCGCGCATAAGCTCGAGATTGACCTCGGACATTTGCTCGAAGAAGTAGGGACGCTTGGCGATGCCGATGCCATGCTCGCCGGAGGTCAGTCCGCCGAGGGAATAAGCCTTGCCGTAGATTTTTTCCATGTTGGCGTGAAGCTCTCTCGTCCATGTCGCATCGTCGCGAGCTCCGCGCACGATGCAGAGATGCACGTTGCCGTCGCCCGCGTGACCGAAGCTCACCATCTGCATGCCGCTTTCCTTTTCCACCTTGTGGACATAGGAAATAAACTCCGCGGTGCGGTCGATCGGGACCACAAGATCCACCGGCTCCTGCTCGGAGGTGGCCTCCACTGCTTTGACAAGGCATCCGCGGATCTGCCATACCTCGGAAATCAGCTCCGGCGTATCGAGCACGATAAAGTCGGCGGCACCTGTCGCTTCCGCGACACCGCGGACACGCTCGATACCGGCGGCGACGGTGCTTTCTCCTCCGTCGAAGGTGAGCAGGATATAGGCATCGCCCTTATCGCTGGGGAAACGGATGCCCGTATAGCGTTCGCCAAGCTCCACTACACTGCGCTCGACAAACTCGATGGCGGTGGGGCCTGCATTCGCTTTGATGACTTTCAGGACGCTGGAAATGCCGGTGCTAAGGTCGGGATAGGCGATCAGCACAGAGCGGCTCATTTCCGGCTTCGGCAAAAGGCGCAGAATACACTTTGTGATAACGGCGAGCGTTCCCTCGGAGCCGATGATAAGGTTTTTGAGCGAAAGCCCGCTTGCATCCTTGACGTTTTTGGAGCCGACCGTCGTCACCGTGCCGTCGGCCAAAACGAGTTCAAGACCTCTGACGTAATCGCGCGTCACACCGTATTTGACGGCGCGCATACCGCCGGCGTTGGTGGAAATATTGCCGCCGATGGTCGAGGCTTTTTCACCCGGATCGGGCGGATAAAAGAGTCCGCGCTCCTCCACATAGGCTTGAAAATCCTTTAATAAGATGCCGGGCTGTACCGTTGCGGTAAAGGTGTCGGGATCGACCTCGAGAATTTTATCCATGCGGGAAAAATCCAAAATAATGCCGCCGCGCGGGATTGTGGAGCCGACGAGATTGGTGCCGGCGCCTCTCGGCGTGACCGGAATATCATTTTGGTAGGCATATGCCATAACGGCACTGACCTCTTCGGTATCGGTCGGGAACACCAGCGCTCCGGCGGTTCCGCGGAGCCGTCCCAAAGAGTCGGAAAGATATTTTTCCTCGATTTCCTCTGCGGAAACGACGCGTTCGGGATCGGAAATGATGGCTTTCAATGCATTGATCATAGGATTCACCGTTCTTTCATATATAGGGTTTGTTCCGGACGGCGGCAGCCGTCCGGAAAGCTTTTCTATCGTGGGTTTTTGTCAGTTTTCCGTGTTCCAAGCCGGAACGAAGAAGCCCTTGTATTTTTCTTCAAACAGGTTTTCCGTGACCTCCGAGCAGAAGACCTCGGCGATTCTCTTGTAGGTCGCGTTGTCCTTGTCTGCGGTCCGGCAGGCGATAAGGCAGGTGAAGCTGTCGTTTGTCAGGTCGAGATTTTCATAGAAGATTGCGGTATTCGGGTCTACACCGTAGCTTGCGGCGTAATTGCCGTTGACAACGGCGGCCGTTACGGTTTTATCGTCCAGGAATGTATATGTCAATGCAGCGTTTACCTCTTGCAACACGACCTTGCTTGTGACGATGTCCGAGGTGGTTGGGGTGTCGCCGGCATCCTCTTTGAGCGTAAGCAGCCCCGCATCCGCGAGCAGCAGCAGCGCTCTTCCGTAGTTTGTCGCATCGTTGGGAACGGCAATGACGTCGCCTTCTTTGATTTCATCCACGCTGGAGGTGGTTTTGGAGAACAGGTTCATGGAGATGACAAAGGTGGGAGCGAGTACGGTCAGGTCATAGCCGCGTGTGGAGAGCTCGTTGCGGAAATAAGCGTGATGCTGGAAAGCGTTGAGATCGATATCCCCGCTGGAAAGCGCATTGTTCGGAATCGAAAAATCCGAATACTGAACGAGCTCTACGTTGATGCCTTCTTCTTTGAGCTTGGCGATGGCGGGTGCCCAGATGTCCTCATAAACCGCGCCTGTCACGCCGATTTTAACGGTATTGGTTTCCGTTTTTCCGCAGGAAGCGAAAATGCCGCAAACAACTATGAGTGCGAGAAGTGCCGATGCCAGTCTGATAATGGTTTTCATGATAAATTTCCTCTTTTCATTGAATGATAAAATTTTTAATGTGTATTTTTCTTTGCGATGAGAGTGCCTATGAGCTGAATGACGCAGACGATGACGATGATGGCGAGCACGGAGACGTAGATGATGTCATCCTTGCCGTAATTGTGTCCCCAGGTGACGGCATAATCGCCGAGACCGCCGGCGCCGACCCAGCCGGCCATTGCCGTAAGCCCGATCAGGTTGATGACGGTGATCGTCGCGCCGCGTGCGATGGCGGCCGCGCCCTCTTTGAGATAAACACGGAAAATGATTTCGGTGGGTCCGCAGCCCATCGCTTTGGCCGCTTCCACGACGCCGCCGCCGATGCCGGCGAGCGCCGACTCGACCTGTCTTGCAAAGAAGGGCGCCGAGCCTACGACAAGCGGAATGATCGCGCCTTTGACGCCGGAGCTTGTGCCCATGATGGCGCCGGAAACATCGAAGAGCAGTACGATAAGAAGCACAAACGGGATGCTGCGCAGAATATTGATGAGCTTGTCGAGAATCTCATGCACCACCCGATTTTGCAGGATGCCGCCTTTTGCCGTTACGGTGAGAGCGACGCCGAGGATCATGCCGAGAATCAGCATCAGGGCGCCCGACCATGCCACCATGAGAAGGGTATCGCGGATGGCATTGTAAAAACGCGTCGGATTGTCCGCGACGCCGGGCAGAAGCTTTGCGATCCAGCTTGTGTTTTCCGCTGTGAGAAGCATTGTTTGGATCATCTTATATCACCCCCACCTTTACGCCGTTTTCGGACATATCGTTTATCGCTTTTTCGATTTTGCTTTCATCGCCCTCGGCACGCACGACGAGCGTGCCGAGCGTTCTGCCGTCGATCGTTTCGATGCTGCCGTTTATGATATTGAAATCGATCCCATAGTCCCTTGAAAGCCGGGATATAATCGCCTTGCCGGCGCTGTTATCGAGAAATTTGAGCTTCAATACCTTGCCGGGGAGCTGATGTTCCTTTTCCAGCGCTTCGCCGGAAACGGAGAGCCCTCCCGCCGTCAGGGCGAAGCTTCTCGTGACGTCGGCCTTGGGATTGGCAAAGATGTCATATACCTTTCCGCTTTCGGCCACCCGCCCGTTTTCCAGTACGGTGACGCTGTGGCAGATTTTTTTGATGACCTGCATTTCATGCGTGATGAGGACGATCGTGATGCCCAGCTCCGTATTGAGCTTTTTGAGAAGCTCGAGGATTTGCTCCGTCGTCTGCGGATCCAGCGCGCTTGTCGCCTCGTCACAGAGCAGGATTTCCGGATCGCTTGCCAGCGCTCTTGCGATGGCGACGCGCTGCTTCTGTCCGCCGGAAAGCTCGGAGGGATAGGATTTCGCTTTGTCGGAAAGTCCTACGATTTCGAGCAGCCGCATCACCTTTTCCTGAATGGCGGTTTTGGCGATTTTCCGATATCGCAGAGGGAACGCAACATTGTCTTCCACCGTTCTTGTGGCGAATAAGTTGAACTGCTGAAAGATCATTCCGATTTTCCGCCGCTTTTCGCGCAGCGCCCGGCCGTGCAGCGTCGTGATGTCTTCGCCGCCGACGAGCACCTTGCCGGAATCGGGACGCTCCAAGAGGTTGATGCACCGCACCAATGTGGATTTGCCCGCGCCGGAAAACCCGATGATGCCGTAGATTTCTCCTTTTTCGATTTTCAGGCTCACGTTATCCGCCGCGAGAACCTTTCCGTGATCGGTTTCAAAAGCCTTTGTGACGCCAATCAGTTCTATCATATGTATTGATTTCCACCCTTCTTCTGCGGACGCCGTGCCGCAGTGTAGTCTGCCTTCCGGTGATTCGGCAATAAAAAAACCGGAAGGTAAAAAATACCTCCCGGACAATCAGCTCATGCCGGCGTTTATGAATATGCCCGAAACCCGAATGCTCAAACGGATTTACTGCCAAAAAGGCATGCACAAAACACCCGCACTGTATTTGTCCGGGAGCAAAGCATTCGCATAGTCGCGGCTTGAATCTGATTCTGCTTCATTTGTGACAGCCCTCTTTCATAAGATTTTTGTACACTATACCACTCCGGATTCATTTTGTCAAGGGGTTTTTGAAAATTATTTTGAAATATGTGATTTTTTCGGGAATTGGGTGTATCCTATAAAAAACATTGAGAAAAAGAAAACCGAATCCGAAAAAGAAGCACTATATGGACGAGAGGACAGAAAGGCACGCAAGAATAATCGGCACGATGATTACGGTGAACCGGGAAAAATAAAGGCGAATATAGATTGACAAAACGGCGGTGCTGTGATAAGATAAGCAAAAGCGGAATTGCTTTTGGCAATTCGGATTTCCGCGCCCGCCACAGCGGGCGCGGAAATCCCCTCACGGGGTACTCTTTTTGTTTTCGCTGTTGACGGAGGCAATCGGCATCCCAATTGACAAACATACGCACGTATGATAGAATGGGGCGGGAAAAATATCCGGTGGGAGGATTCAATCAAAACGGAGGCTATCATGGGAGAAATTCTGACGGTAAAGGAGCTTACCAAAACATTCAAATTATCGTCCAAGCAGCAGAGGCTCGAAAAGACCGGCGCCAAGGTGAAAACGGCGGTCGACCGACTGTCCTTTTCGGTGAACGAGGGCGAAATCTTCGGCCTGCTCGGTCCGAACGGCGCCGGCAAAACGACGACGCTCCGGATGCTGGCGACGCTGATAAAACCCGATTCCGGAACGGCAGAGGTATTGGGACATGACATCGTGCGCGATCCGGACGCGGTGCGCCGCAGCGTCGGCTTTTTGACGGGAGAGCTGAAGCTGGAGGATTATTTTACGCCGAATTATCTGTTCGATTTCTTTTCGGAGCTGCACGGGGTGCCTGCGCAGGTGCGCGACGCCCGCAAAAAGGAGCTTTTCGACCGATTCGGCATCGGGGAGTTCGCCGAGGTCAAGGTGGGCAATCTTTCGACGGGCATGAAGCAGAAAGCTTCTATTGTCATCTCCATCGTGCATGATCCCGCCATTATCATTTTCGACGAGCCGACCAACGGACTCGACGTTTTGACGGCGAGGGTCGTGACGGATTTTCTCGCGGCATTAAAGGAACAGGGAAAGACGGTGATCGTATCGACGCATATTTTCAGCCTGATCGAGAAGGTCTGCGACCGTGTTGGCATCATCGTGGACGGAAAAATGGCGGTGTGCGGCACACTTGCGGACGTCTGCGGCGAAAAGACGCTCGAGGACAGCTTCTTTGACATTTATGCGGAAAGGATGGGCGAGCGCGTATGAAAAGCGGGATTCTCACGATTATGAAAAAAGAGCTTACCCGCTTTTTTACGGATAAGCGTTTGGTATTTACGACCATTCTCATGCCCGGTATCCTGATTTATCTGATGTATACCTTTATGGGTACCGCCATTACCAGCATGTACGGTCCGAGTGAGGAGATGACGGAGGTCGCGGTCGTGAATCTGCCCGATTCGATTGCGTCCGTCCCGACAGGGGATTCGATGAAATTCGTGTCTGTGGACGCATCGGAGATCGAGTCGCTCAAAAAGGCGGTTGAGAATGCGGAAAAGGACATTCTCGTTGTTTTCCCGTCGGATTTCGATGAGCAGGTGGCGGCCTATCGAACGGATTCCGGCGCCGCGGCGCCGAATGTGGAGATTTATTTCAATTCCTCTACGACCGATTCTCAGAATGCGTACCGCATGATGGCGGCACTCCTTGACGGTTATGAATCCTTGCTTGCCAATAAATTCGATATCAATGCGGGCGACGGCGTCTATGATCTTGCGACGGTGGAGGATACGGCGTCCTCGTTCTTCGCCTCGATGCTGCCGCTGCTTCTGATGATTTTCCTTTTCTCCGGCTGTATGGCGGTGGCGCCGGAATCCATCGCGGGAGAAAAGGAGCGCGGCACGATTACGACGATTCTCATCACACCGATCCGCCGCGGAGAGCTTGCCATCGGAAAGATCGCGGCGCTGGCGATTGTCGCGCTTTTGTCCGGCATATCGAGTGCGCTCGGCACGATTCTGTCTCTGCCGAAGCTGATAGGAGGTGCCGGGCTTGTCGATGCGAGCATTTACGGCATGAAAGAATACCTGATGCTGCTTGTGCTGATTCTTTCGACGGTGCTCCTCATCATTACGGCGATTTCAATCATTTCCGCATTTGCGAAAACGGTCAAGGAGGCGCAGGGCTATGTGACGCCGATGATGATTCTCGTTATGGCGGTCGGCATCACGGCGATGTTCGGAGCCGCGGCGCCGGAAAATCCTCTTCTTTATCTGATTCCGTTCTATAACACGGTGCAGTGTATGGCGGCGGTGTTCTCATTTGAGGCGGTGACGGCAAATCTTCTCGTCTGCCTCATTTCCAATGCGGTTTATACGGCTCTCGGCGTGTTTGCGCTTGCCAAGATGTTTAACAGCGAAAAAATTATTTTTTCAAAATAAACTCTAAAAAACGAAAGGAATCAACCAATGGAAATCATCAAATCCTATGTGCAGCAGGTTCCGGCAACCCGTTTTATCGGAAAGAAATACGGCGACGCCGATCGGGTGGGCGGAGGCTTCGGAAAGCAGTGGGACGAGTGGAATGGAAATGGACTGTTCGCCCCGATTGACAGCGCTGCGGGAGACGTTTCCGCACTGTTTGAGGATGCGGACGCGACGATAGGTCTCATGCGCTGGAAGAAGGATGAGCCGTTTGAATACCGGATCGGCAAGTTCACGCCTTGTGATACGGCCGTGCCGGAAGGCTATGGTTTTGTGGATTTTCCGGCGGCAAAGCTCGGCGTATGCTGGCTTTACGGCGAGCTCGACACGCTTTTTTTCAAAGAGCATCTCGCCGAAAAACGCCTGCGTGAGCAAGGATATCGGTACATCGGCGATGAAAAAGGCGCTTTTTGGTTTTTCGAGCGGTATGCCCTGCCGCGCTCCACGGTGCCGGACGAAAAGGGAAATGTCGTGCTCGATATTGTGTTTTTTGTAGAATAGACGGAGTCCCGCCCCGAGGCGGGGCTTTTTCTTTTCGTAAAAGGGAAAGATCTCGCCGTTTTTTTCTCACATTTATTCCTTTGCGACATACCATATAGCGAGGAGGAAGTTTGAAACGAAAGCTTTTCTCCAACAAATCAATTTGATTATTTCGGAGGGAAAATTTTTATGCCAGATATCAGAAATACTTCGCCGACATGCGGCGGACAGGGCCGTGATTCGGTATATATAGATACAAATAGGATTCTCGACAGCTGCCGTGATAAGGACTGCTATGAGGACGTCGTCGTTTATCTTTCGGATGCGGGAAGCGATCTTCTCGAAAGAAGCGGAAGCGTTCGCACGAAGTGCGCCAAGGTGATTTGCGCGAACATACATGTGGATTCCGTACCGTTCAACCGCGGTTTTTATCAGATCAGCATCACGATGTATATCAAGATCGTATGCGAGGTCTGCGCCTGCATGGGCAGACCGCAGGAGGTCGAAGGAATCGCCGTCGTAGAGAAAAAGGTCATCCTTTACGGCAGCGAGGGCAACGTCAATATCTTTAAGAGCGAACCCGGATCGCAGAACTTCTGCGGCTGCGCAAACGCGGAACAGCCCGGAACGAATCTGCCGATCGCCGTTTTCGAGGTCGCCGATCCGATCGTTCTCAATACCAAAATCGTGGAAGCGTGCGAATGCCATAATTGCCATTCGTGCCTTTCCGCTTCCGATCTGCCGGAATCCGTATGCAGCTGCATAAACGGCAGAATCAACTGTGAGCCGGCAGGCAAGGTCCTGACCGTTTCGCTCGGCTTCTTCTCCGTCGTGAGAATCGAGCGCCCCGCTCAGTATCTTGTCTACGGCACCGAATACACGGTTCCCGAAAAGGAATGTGTATCCCCGGCGACCGACGATCCGTGCAAGATGTTCAAGCACATGGCGTTCCCGATCAACGAGTTCTATCCGCCGTCTCTTTGCGACGTGAAGGGCTCCGAGACCGACGGGATGACCGGCGGCTGCGGCTGCGGCAAACGCTGATCAGTCAAGATAAATCTGAAAAAATGCCCCTTCGATGAGAGGGGCATTTTTTGATGCTGTGTCCCCGAGATGGAATCGATAGCAGATGTTTGTTAAATTTATGAAATTATTATTGACACGAATGATTATTTGTGTTATTATTGACTTAGAAAGGGCGATACCGATGCAGATAGGATAAAAATCTAAAATCAGACAAAATTTAACAAAAATCTGTTATAGGAAATGGAGGAAATTATGAGAAAGAAATTTTCAACAATGGTTATTGCTCTTTTGGCTTTTTCGTTATTAACAACAAATCTGTTTGCGATGCAAAATAAAATGGTGAGTTATGGAGATACATTTACAGATTTATTGGATCAAGATATATCGACAAGAGCTATTGGGCTTGTCTCAGGCGAACAGTATTATATTCAAAGTGCATATGCGGGAAGATTTGTGGATGTGGATAATAATGCTGGATCACCGTATACGAATAGTAAGTTAGAGCAGTGGGATTTGGACACCAAGGAAACCAAAAAGTGGGAATTTATTAGTACGGGAGATGGTTATTTTAAAATAAAAAGTAGTTTGAAAGATGGATCTACTGAATTATATATGTCAGTAAAAAATAACTCATCTGCTAATGATACGGATATCATTTTGGCTCCTTATACAGCCGGAGACGGTCAAAAATGGAAGATTGGACTGGTAGAAGGAGACAGAGTGAAAATAATCCCTAAATGCGGAGAAAATGTGAATCGAGTTTTACGAGTAAATAATTCTCTTTGGGAACAAAATGGCTTAGATATAAAACTCTATAATTATACGGATGATAGTAATTATAAAGACGAATGGATACTTATCCGCACAATGCCGTTATCAGGTTATGAATTACCATATAATCCTTCTCTTTGGGAAGGCGTTGTCAAAGATACCAATAATTGTTATGCTTATATTCTTAATAATCAAGTATATCCGGGGACAACTTCCGCTTGGTTTAAGCAGCAGCCGGGACGGTATGCCGGATTAACATTGACACAGAGTCAAATACAAGGGAATGGTCAAAACATCCTCTATAATGTTTTAGAGGATTTTGAAGCATATAATGAGAATTTTGGTACAAATCTTGTATTTAATCAAATTGGACGATTTGAAAAATGTCCGCCTGGCTCATATAAGGTTGCTTTGGTAGTAAATCCTGGTGTTGATTATCATTGGTATAGACAGGATGCAGATGGATTTTGGTCTCATAAACAGGGAACTACTGCTGTTAAAAGAACGGATGGTTCTAATCAATTGATTATCGATCCTATATTGGCTGATCGTGGTGATTATACTTCTTTCGTTGCATATTTTAAAGTCACGCCGTGGAACAATTATTATACGTCAGGGGGAATTGTTACATATAGTATTGAGGACGCTTTTGTCAACAAGATTGATAGAAATTCGTTGAATCTTATTACTATAGGTATGTCATACAGTGAGGTAACTGCTATTTTAGGTTCATGTGGCGTGGATGCCGAATTTGGTATAGCGGCATTTCAATATGAGACTACAGACGGCGATATATTTTATATTAGTTACATTGAAAATGAAAATCACGAGCTTATCGTTGCTGAAATATATCAGAAGGAGTAATGCGTTATGTCAAAGAAAAATCATGTGTTGCTTTGGGTTGTTTTATGCGCGTTTTTCTTTAATATGGTAATGCTGTCTTCCTGTGGAAAACAAGATCTTCCTTATGATGAAAGGAAGCTTAATACTTATATTGAACCGAATAAAAAAGAACTGCCAACACCGGAGGAATTTTCTGATGTGAAAGAGGGAATGACCTTTACGGAGGTAGTGGAGCTTGTCGGACGTCCCCAACGAGAGATTGGTTCCGGAGCGGTTATTTATGAATTTGATTTGTCGGACGGTTCTACGTATGCGGTTTACTTTATTACCGACCAAGAACATCGGTATGTTGTAAGTGGTATTATGAAACCGACGAATAAATGAAGGAGGAACGATTTTTATCGTTCCTCTTTCGTTTGCATATTCAAATTATATAATGACCGTGCAAGATGTTCAAGCACATGGCGTTCCCGATCAACGAGTTCTATCCGCCGTCTCTTTGCGACGTGAAGGGCTCCGAGACCGACGGGATGACCGGCGGCTGCGGCTGCGGCAAACGCTGATCAGTCAAGATAAATCTGAAAAAATGCCCCTTCGATGAGAGGGGCATTTTTTGATGCTTGTCCATGAGATGGAATCGATAGCAGATGTTTGTTAAATTTATGAAATTGTTATTGACACAAATGATTATTTATGTTATTATTAACTTAGAAAGAGGTGATACCGATGCAGATAGGCTGAAAATCCAAAATTCGACAAAATTTAACAAAATTCTGTTATAGGAAATGGAGGAAATTATGAGAAAGCGTGTTTAAAAATTATCTTTTTTGATTGCGGTAGTTTTTATCTTACAACTGCTTTTTATTTTATCTGTGTCGGCGGACAATGCGATTACTTTTGCTGATACTGCATCCAGTGTAACGCTTGTGGATGGAGAATATTATATTCAAAATCGCTTTCGTCCTCGTTATGTTCAAGTGGATGACAACGATAAACCTGGATATTCTACGTCTGGCAGTATTTTGGAGCAGTGGAATTTCTGTGGAGATGCTCACCAACGTTGGATGATTACATCTGTGGGAGACGGTTATTACAAGATCGTAAATGTAAAAAGCGACAAGGCGATTTCTGTCCCTGCCAACAAAATAGGGAGTGAGGATGTTGCTTTGGTGCAGGAACCGTATGCAGGATTAGACCGTCAAAAATGGAAGATTACATGGACGAAATATGGTTCTTTCAAAATCAAAGCAAAATCTGCGGAAGCCATTACCAATAAAGATCTTGCTATGGTTATCGGCGACAGTTTATTGGGTGACAGCGATGGCTTGAATGTGGAACAGAGAAAATATGTCGATAATAACAGCTTTCGAGATGAATGGAATCTGCATTTTGTAATGTCAGATACCGGAACTGCGGTGGAAGGGCAAAAGAAAGATAATTGGTGCTGGGTGGCTACTTCAAGGATGTTTGCTAAACATTATTTTCCTAATGTTACTTACACTCAAAATCAAGCTGTCGTAGATATATATGGCAGTGAAGTGGATGTAAAAGCCGGTTTGCAAGAATCGGCGAGTGCAATGAATTTCTATATATCGAATCTAACCAGTAATGTATTTAATATTAGAGGAACTGGTTGGGAATATGGAGTCTATTCTGAGCAAACTGTTCGTACTTTTTTAGATAATAATCATGTTTTATTTATTGGACTTGGGCTATATAATAGTGATAATGTAAATACTCGTCAAAATGGTCATGTTATTTTAATTTATGGTTATACAAAACAGACCATTATAGATGATAATGGGGCTGTAAATACAAAATATTGGTTTCTTGTAAGAGATCCATGGCCTAAAAATCAAGGAAAAAGTTATATGATATCTTATGAGAAATTATATAATGGCCGAAATCCACAGATATTTGAGGAAGCAGATAAATATGTGTGGGAATGTCAAATTGTTATCAATACCAGTTATTCATCAAATTTAGTTCCAGGCCATTTTACATACAACGAATAATAGGAGGATATAGATGAAAAAAACAATATGTTTGTCAATATCAATGCTTTTATTTATTTTCCTTGTATTTAGTGCTTCTGCTGATGATATAAAAACAGATTCCTTGACTTTTTCAGATTCCGTTTATGAGAAAATCGACAATGCCAATCGTAGTAATACAATTCAAATATATAACGGGACATTTATGCATTTATTTGCGGAAAGAAAAAGTATAGAGCAAATCATAACGGATGAAAGCTTACTTGATCCATATTATGCGGTAAAAGGGATTTTTTCATCACCTGAATACTATTATGTGAAAGATGGAACTTCACAAAAAATTAGTATAAATCCACCTGAGATAGATTCAACTTTACGCTATGTTACTTCTCCCAATTATGTATTGAATCATATTTCTCCGTTTCTTACAGTGCAAAATGTTTATTATTTGAATGGAGATGCTTCTCATGATGGAATTTATATCTATTATAAAACAAGCGAGGGCGACTATATCTATTATAAAGATTATGCCGAGGCAGAAGAAAGTTATTTGTTTCCGTTAGAGGATTTTTATTGTATGGCGGAAACAATGGAAGAAAAAGTGCAACAGGAAAAACAAGAAAGAGAACATCTTGACAGTATTCATAAGTATTTATTTGGCGGTCCTACCTTGCTTTCCGATATCGTCGATATTTCCTCCTATCGGATAACGCCGCGGAATTCGGTTGCTTTATATGTGGGAATTGCTGTTATCGTGTTAGCGGTCGGTGCCGTGGCAGTTGTTTTAATTCGCAGAAAACGCAGAAAAATTACTTTATAAGAATTTGAGGCAAAAAGAGAGTGACCGATATTCGGTCACTCTCTTTTTGCAGAAAGGCTTGTAATATAACAAAATATGTGATAAAATAATGTTGAAAGATATGCAAGTAAGTCAAAATTGGGAAGCTTCCCCGCCAACTAACGAAAGGAGATAGAATGATATGAAAAAGCTGAAAATAGTTTTATCGGTACTGTTCATATGTGCGGTGATCTTGTCAATATTCGGATGCGGTAAAACGGAAAAAATCGGCGAATTGACGATTGTAATCAAAGATGGTAAGAAATATATAGATTGTAGCGAGTTTTCGGAAGGAGAAAATAAAGACATTCATTTGAGCTATGCTTTAATTCCTGTTTCATTTTCATCAGAAAAAGAATTTCTTACATCAATACGAAATTATAGCTTTACTGATGCACAGAAAAAGCAGATGGGGCGTCTTGCCATCGGTGATCAACTGATAGCCATGCCTGCATTAAAAAGTTCTACGAATCTAGTCTGCTCCTCCAATATGATGCTGAATCAAGTAGATTGGTACGGTGGCGATCATTGCAGATATCGGTACACTATTCAATATCATCATAATGAAATCGGTTTGGTTTATATTCCAATTATGGATAAAGAAGATTCGGTTGAGTTTATTGCTGAAAGGAATGAAGTGTTGACAATTCCTTATGAAAGGATTGAATATACTTTCAATAATATTTCCTATACTCAAACGACTATCACAAGTATCTATGATATTCCTGATAAATATTATCAGGAAATATATTGGGATTATACAATTGGGTCAAGTGTCTATTATGTCCACCAATATAAGCGTGCGACATCTGAAAGTCTTTTGGAAAGCTCCCCGTATACAGGTGCGAGAATCGTGATAAAAGACAGCTATGGATATCATGAAATTCTCATCAACGATTCTACCGCGCTTTCGATCACGCCGGCGTTCTTGGAACAGCTGCAAGTGGCGGCGGTTACGATAGAGACCAAATCGTGATTTTCGGTCGGATCACGAAAAAAATAACAAGGCAAAGCCCTCCTGTTTTCGGGAGGGCTTTGCTTTTTTCGCCTTGATATCGCATTAAAGCCGATAAAATTGCAAATATACAGAGATTTTTCCAAATTATAACACTTTGCGGTGTTATTGTATAAAAAATAGAAGAATTTCTATTATAATAAATGGTAAATACTGTAATTTAAATGGGAGGAAAAATTGTGTATTTGTACCATCGGATTCGGGATTTGAGAGAGGATCACGATAAAACGCAGCGGGATGTGGCAAAATACCTGAATATGCAGCTTACGGTATATCAGCGATATGAACGGGGCGAAAGGGAGCTGCCGCTTTGGGCGGCAATCAAGCTGGCGGATTATTATCGGGTCTCACTGGATTATCTTGTGGGATTCACGGACTATCAGGAACGATATCCGGAGTTTTCCGGCACATATCTTTAATCATCGGACTTGGCGGCTGCATGGGAATGGGAAAGAAGAACGGCTTGACGGGCGTTCTTCTTTCATTTTTTTCTTTATGGATTGCATGAACCGCGATTCTGTGGTATACTAATCCAAAACCTTATTGAAAGGAGCGCCGCCATGCCGCTTTCCGCGAAATTTGTAAAGACCCAGCTGGAGCTTTTTAAGCCGCTTCTCACCGGCTCCTCGCTCGAGACGGCAAGACGCGGGCAGGATAAGCTCGGGGAGCTGATGGCGGCGACGCGCCGGAAGGATGTCACATCGGAGGAGCATGCCTTCGATATGTTCGAGGGTGCGTGGCTCATTCCAAAGGATGAGACGCGCGACGGCGTCATTCTGTATCTGCATGGCGGCGGCTATTGCTGCGGCGACCTTGCCTATGCGAAGGGCTTCGGCTCGATTTTGGCTGCGGAATGTGGGATTCGGGTATTTGCCGCCGCATATAGGCTGGCGCCGGAAGCGATGTTCCCCGCGGCGCTGGACGACGCCGTCACGGCTTACCGGTACCTGCTTTCCAGCGGATATTCCAACCGTAAGATTGTGCTTTGCGGGGAGAGCGCCGGCGGCGGACTGATTTTTGCGCTCTGCTTGAAGCTGCGTCAGCTCGGTTTGCCGGTTCCGTGCGGCGCCGTTGCCATATCGCCGTGGAGCGATCTTACGGCTTCCGGCGCTTCCTATGCGGTCAATGAAAAGGCCGATCCCTCTCTGACAAAGGAGCGGCTCGATTTCTATGCTTCGCTTTATACGACAGACCGCACAAATCCGCTTGTCTCGCCGCTGTTCGGCGAGCTTTCCGGCATGCCGCGCTCGCTTATCTTCGCGGGCGGGGATGAAATCATGCTGGACGACGCGGGGCTGCTTCATGAAAAGCTGACCGCATCCGGTTCTCAGTCCGAGCTTGTCGTCGCACCGGATATGTGGCACGCCTATGTGCTGTATGATTTGAAAGAGCGCGCATGCGATTATGACAAAATCAATGAATTTTTGAGCGCGGTTCTGCCGCGCGCCCATAAGCTGCGCTGGATGAAGCTCGACAATGCGGCGAAAATTTATCCGGCGGCGAGACGCCGGAATTGGAGCAATGTGTTCCGGCTTTCCGCGACGCTTACCGAACCCGTCAACGTGGATATTCTCAAATCCGCTTTGGATGTGACGGTGCGGCGGTTTCCTTCGATTGCGGTGCGGCTGTGCGCGGGTGTATTTTGGTACTATCTTGAAGAGCTGTCGGAGGCGCCGGCCATTCTCCCCGAAAAAAGCTATCCGCTCGCCCGTATGGGCGGCCGGGACATCCGCAAATGCGCATTCCGCGTTTTGGTTTATGAAAATCGGATTGCAACGGAATTTTTCCATGCGATTACGGACGGAAACGGCGGGCTTGTTTTTCTCAAAACGCTTCTCGCGGAATATGTTTCCCAGCGGTACGGCGTGAATGTGCCGGCTGTGTGCGGTGTGCTCGACCGGCTGGAGGAGCCGTCGGAGGCGGAGCTCGAGGACAGCTTTCTCAAATACAGCGGAGACGTCCCCATGAGCCGCAGGGAATCGACCGCCTATCATCTGCATGGGACAAGGGAGGTGGGCGGCTTTCTGAATGCGACGACCTTGATTGCCGATGTGGATAAGGTTCATGCGCTGGCATCCCGTTTCGGCGTCAGCATCACCGCGTTTCTATGCGCGGTTATGATGCAGGCGATTATCGAGATTCAGGCGGAAAAGGTGCCGCGCGTCAAGCGCCGCCGTCCCGTCAAGGTGCTGATTCCGGTCAACCTGCGGAAGATTTTCGACAGCAGGACGCTTCGGAATTTTGTGCTGTATATCACGCCGGAGGTCAGTCCCGGCATGGGAGAATATACCTTTGAGGAAATCTGCAAAAGCGTGCATCATCAGATGGGAATGGAGCTCACCGCCAAGCGTATGGGCGCCCGGATCACCACCAATGTAAACAGTGAAAAATCGCTGTTTGTCAAGATTATGCCGCTGTTTATCAAGAATTTTGCGATGAAGATGGTTTTCAATGCGGTCGGAGAGCGCAAGTCCTGTCTCTCACTCTCCAACCTCGGCAGGGTAGAGCTGCCGGAGGAAATGAAGCCGTATGTGACACGCTTTGACTTTGTGCTTGGCGTGCAGGCTTCGGCTCCGTATAACTGCGGCGTCATTTCCTACGGGGATAAACTGTATATCAATTTTATCCGGAATACCGAGGAGCCGGAGCTGGAAGCGCATTTTCACGGCGTTATGCGCCGGCTCGGTCTTGTGATGAAGGTCGAAAGCAATGCGAAAAGGGAAGTGAGGGAATCCCGATAACGCCCCTTTTATTTCACTTGTCGGAGGAATGCTATGTACTGTATCAAATGCGGCGTCGAGCTTGCGGACGGCCAGTCGAAATGTCCGCTTTGCGGGACGGTCGTCTACCACCCGGATGTTCCGGTGACGGAGGCGAAGCCGTCGTATCCGTCCTATGTCAGACCGCCGATGCGCGTCAATCACCGCGGCGTCATGTTTCTTGTCACCATGGTTTACGTCATGCTGATTATTCAGCTGATTATCTGCGATTTCAGCATTTCCGGCGGATTCGTTTGGTCGCTTTACGCGGACGGCGGACTTCTGCTTTCCTATATCCTCTTCCTGCTGCCTTTGTGGTTTCGCCGTCCCAATCCCGTGATTTTTGTTCCGTGTGATTTTGCCGCCATCGCCCTTTATCTTCTGTTTATCGACCTTGTGACGGGCGGAGATTGGTTTCTGAGCTTCGCCTTTCCCGTTGTCGGAATCGCCGGAATAATCGTCACGACCGTGGTCGCTCTTGTGAGGTATGTGCGGCGCGGATATTTCTTCATTTTCGGCGGCGCTGTCATCGCGTGCGGCGGCTATCTGATGCTGCTGGAATTTTTCCTCAATATCACCTTCAAGCTGCGGGGGACCTTCATTTGGTCGATTTATCCGCTGATCGGCTGCTTTTTGATGGGAATGGCGCTCATCGTCATCGGGATAAGCAAGCCCCTCAGGGAATCGCTTTCCAAGAAATTCTTTTTGTAGAGAAGCTATGGAGCGGATTGCGCTGATTTGATTGCTCCTAAGAATGCACAGAGACACAACTATTCCGGAATTTACTGCGCCGCGACAGTATTTTTCACCGATATATTTTATTCACCATAAGAACGGGACAAACCGGAATTGAAAGGGACTAAGACAGATGATGAAGAACCTTGTTAAAATCGGGATAGGGCTGCTGATGGTCACGGCTGTTTTCATCGGCTACATGCCCCAGCCGGAATATTTGGTTGAACTGACCTGCATCTCGAATACGCTTGGCGGGGTGCTTTTGCTTGCGGACGGAATCCTCGGCATCACGAAAAAGAAAGCTTTTCCGCGCTCTTTTTATCTGAATGCTGCGGTGAGCATATTCACGGTATTTCTTGTCTGTATGGGAAGCCTTGCCGGCGCATATAAATTTAATTTCAGCGGTGCGTTTTTCTTTATGCATGTCATAAATCCGATTGCTTTTGTGACCTGCTATATGCTTTTTGTCAATGAACGGGACCGCAAAATTCGGGTTGTTTTGACGGCTCCGATTCTGACGATGGCATATCTTCTGTTTGATTACATACGCTATCGACTCACAGGCGAATTTGTTTACGGCTTTATAGAATCCGGAGAACTTACGCTTGCGTGGGCAATCGTCGCAGGAATTGCTGCCTACGCTCTTATGTATCTGCTTGGCCTGCTGCTTTTTGCTCTGAACAGACTTGTGCATAAAAGGAAGTGACAGCTTTCGTTTTGACGAACTGTCGGAATACCTTTAAAACGAAATAGCGCATTTCTATATTGAGAATAGACATAAAAATTCTCCGTATGACCGTAGTCATACGGAGAATTTGCTGTTTTTAGGGCACCGCCCTTATTATTCCTTGGATTGCGCGGGCGTTTGCGCCGGAACCGATTCCTCTGCCGCCGATTTCTTTTTCAAGGCTGAGATCATGGTATACAGAACGGCGAATATATAGAATACCGCACCGCATTCGACCGCCTCGAACAGAGATTCGAGCGTCAGCGGAATTTCCCAAAAAGCGGTGAGGGCAAGCAGCGGTACCATATAGGTCATGACACAGACCATCGCGATGAGAGAGAACGCGAAGCGCATGGGATTCTGAGGCTTCGACACCGTGTTGCGCGTTTCAAAGAGAAGGAACAACAGGAGCGCCGCAAGGGACACGTTGCAGAGGATTCTGTTGGGATCGTTGTAAATGTAATCGGCGTTGATGTATGAGCAGGACAAATAGGAAAGCGCCCACAGAGCGGGGAAAAACGAGAGTCCTTTTTTGATTTTGGATTCGCAGTAGCCGGTAGACGCGCTGAAAATGAAATACGCCGCCGCTCCGAACAGAGAGAAGAACGAAATGATCTGCGCCGTTTTAAAAAACCATCCGCCGCCCGAACGGCCGAACACCGAGCCGCCGTAGTAGACGACAATCAAGATTCCGACGGCGACGAAAACGAAGCCGCACAGGGAGCTTGAAAAAACGGATACCTGATTGGAGGAGGCGGAAAAACGCTCGAAGCTTTCTTTCCGAATAAAGAAATAAGAGGTAAACATCAGCAGCACGACGCCGAGCGTCACGTATCCGAGCGCTTTCAGCATGGTGTCGGCGTCCCGGGAAAACTCCCCGTTATACGGATCGTAATACCGGTATATCAGGACCATCCGCCATACGGCGAGTGCGATTCCCGCCGCAATGGCTGCGGCCGTATAAGCGATCATAATTTTTCTTTTATTCAAACGGCATACATCCCCTTATAAATGAAAATTATCCTATCACACAAAATTATATCTTGAAAATGTTAATAAACTGTATAAGAAAATTAAACATTCAGAAATTTTTTGTGTTTTTACGATTGAATTGGGGATTCAGCGGCCGCCGTCTCCGCTTTTTTCATCTTTGTCATCGATTTCCACATATTCGGCCTCAATGGGCGAAGCTTTTCGCACCAAGCTTTTCACAAAGAAAACCGTCCAAAGATTTTCGATGCCGTCGATGATGAGCGATATGCCGACAAAGATGAGCGCGATGCGGTTCGCCTCAAACGGATTGAACACGAGCAGAAATCCGAATACGAGGCCGACCGCGGCGACAAGGAGCACGCTCCACCAGTGCTTCGAGCGGTCCGCACGCAGCTCGAAGGCGGTTTGCAGCTTGAACGCACTGTCGATGATGACGACGATTCCGATAATGACGGGAAAAAGATTGGTGATAAACGATGGACGCGCAATGAGAATCGCGCCGGCGGCAATGCTGAAAATACCGGATATCAAATCCAGATTTGCGGAAAAACGCCGGCTTTTCTGCAAAAGGGAGCTTATGACCTTGTAAATGCCCGCCGCAAGCGCGATGATGCCGATGACAAGGCAGATGGTTTCCAGCGATTTGTCCGGAAACGCGACAAGGCAGATTCCGAGCACGATATACAGAATCGATATGACGAGATATCCGGCCTTGGCTTTTTTGAGTAGATTCATGGGTTTTCCTCCGATTTGTGTCAATCAATTGGTGAGCGGGCGCCGCTTTGTGAAAGCGGCGGCAAAAATAGTATACAGGATATGGGAGTCACTGTCAAGCGCCGTAAGACAGCTTTTCCATAACCGTCCGAAATCCGATTTTAAGCCTCGTCGGTGCGGTTCCATTCCTCCATGAGGTCGGCTACCGAACGGTATCGGTCGCGCTTTTCCGTGCTTACCGCTTTCCCTGCGATTTGAAAAAGGGCTTCCGAGCCCGTCCATGCGGCGCGCGACCGTGTGACGGGGTCGCCGAGACAGTAAAACATCATGGCGCCCGCACGGTATACATTGGTCGCCTCGTCGAGGACGGCGCCTTTCGTGTATTCCTCCGGCGCGCGGAATTTGTCGTCTCCCCACATGAGTCCGCGCGTGTTGACGTGCGGGATTTTTTCAAAAAAGTCGATGTCGCAGATGTGAGGGATGCCGGCGTCGAAGTCATAGAGGATGCTCCCGTCGTAGAAATCGATGGCAGCGTATCCGTGCGCCGCGGCTGCCAGCAGAAAATCCAGCATGATGCGCAGCGTCCGCATGCGGTCGGAGGCGGGAAGCGCACGAAACTTCGCGGCGGGCGAAAGAACCGCCGGATTTGCCCGATACGTCTCAAAATTCCAGTGATCATAGAGACATTCGCCGTTTTCCCACTGAAATACGGCAATAAAGAGGGAATCCGTCTCATAAGCATCCGTAAGGCGGATCAGGTTCGGATGGGAAAGCTCCTCATACAGCGGGATGGCTTTCCGCAGCGCCTTTACGGCATCGGCGGGGTTTCCGGTGTAATTCACGGTGGGAAGTCCCGCGATTTTGACAAAGCGGCGGACGGCGCCGTCGTCCATGCCGAAGCCGATATTGCCGGATATATTCCGGTCAAACGCGCAGAACGGCTTTCCGTAGCGTTCCAAAAAGGAGAGGTCGCGGTATTTGCCGAGCGAGAACGGGACGCCGCCCATTTTGTATGAATACATATTGACGGCTCCCCACCTTTCCGGACATTTTCTTCCGCGTGTCCTTGTCCGAATATTATAGCATAAGTTCCGGGAATTTGGTAGCTTTTTTCGGATTTTCTTTTTTATGGCTACGCCGGAAGCGCAGCCGTGATGCCGGAAGCGCGCGGCACGCCTCTTTATTTTTCCACATAAAAAAGGAAAAAAATATGATTCCTTGTAAAAAACAGGAAAGTTCCGGAAAATCGGTCTTTTGGATTTGACAAAGAAAATCCTTTCTTGTAAAATTATATAAAAATCAACGGTTTTTTCGGTTGATTTTGACCCTTTTCAGGGCTTCAAAAAATATGATAAAATCGGAAAATCCGAAAGGAACAAGGAGACAAGAAAAATGAAATCATTGGTAAGACTGATTGCTTTGGTGCTTGCTGCCGCTATGGTGCTGATGTTTGCGGCATGTGGAAAGGACGATGTTCCTGCCGATACGACGGGTTCTGCAAAGCCGGAGGAAACGACGGGCTCCGCCAAGCCGGAGGAAACGACGGGCAGCGGAACGAATCCGGAGGAAAATTACGACGGCAGGCTCGTTTTCGATCATGCGATGGAGCTGCGGTATGCAAAAGCGTTTTCTGTCGATTATTATAAGGGCGGTTACAAAATGATCACCGTGACGAAGGGAAGCATGGACGGCAGCGATCTGAAAATGCTCGTCGTGCCGGAGGGCATGAGCGTTCCTGCGGGACTTGAAAGCGACATTTATGTTTTGCAGCAGCCGGTGACGAATATTCTCGTTTCTTCCACACCGACAACCTCGCTTTTCCATGCGATCGGTACGCTGGACGCGATTTCTCTGACCACCTATGATGTCGGCAGCTGGTATATTGAGGACGTCAAAGCCCTTATGAATGAAGGCAAGATGACCTATATCGGCGACTACAAGACGCCGGATTATGAGAAAATCGTCACCGCCGGTACGACGTTCGCGATTTTTTCCACAATGCTGACCGAGGACGTTGCGGCGCAGCTGGATACGCTCGGCGTCAAGGTGATGCTCGATCAGGCGGCCTCCGAGGACCATCCGCTGGCCAGAGTCGAGTGGGCCAAGCTCTACGGCGCGATCTTCAATAAAGAGGAAGAAGCCGAGGCACATTTCAACGCGCAGTCGAATTATGTGGATGAGATTGCAAAGAGAGAAGCGACCGGCAAGAGCGTCGCGATTTTCTACATCACCTCCAAGGGCGTTCTGTATGCGCGTAATTCCGACGACTATATGGCCAAGATGGTGGCGCTTGCCGGCGGCGAATATGTGCTGGACGGCAAAATCGGCGTGGGACAGACGGGAACTGCAAAAATGGAGATGGAGGCCTTCTATGACGGCGCGAAGGATGCGGATTATATCATTTACGTCTGGACGCTCGGCGGCAAGCCCGAGACGCTTTCCGCTCTTCTCGAACGCGGCGATTTCCTCGCGGATATGAAAGCGGTCAAGGAGGGGAATGTTTGGTGTACGACGCCCGACTTCTTCCAGATTTCGAGCACGCTCGGCAATATGATAAACGATATCAATCTGATGCTGAACGCCGACGATACCGCCGATGAATTTACCTATCTTTTCAAGCTGAAATAATATGAAGCAAAAGCATAGGGATATCCTCCGATATCAGATCGTTTTCCTGATTCTCATTGCGCTTTTTATAGCTGCGCTGATTCTGAATATCAACACGGGGAGCGTCAGGCTCTCCGTGGAGAGGATTTTTAAAATTATTTTTATGCGGGATTCTACGGATTCCGCATATCCTATTATATGGAAAATTCGGTTGCCGCGGCTTTTGACCGCGGCTGTTCTCGGCGGCGCGCTCTCCCTTTCCGGCTTCCTTTTGCAAACATTTTTCCGCAATCCGATTGCCGGCCCGTTTGTGCTCGGCATTTCCTCCGGTGCGAAAATGCTGCTCGCGGTCGTGACCATTGCGCTTTCCGGCATGATGACGCAGGTTCCGGTTTCGCTGACCGTTGCCGCCGCGTTTATCGGCTCTATGCTGTCCATGCTGCTTGTTCTGGTTTTTGCGAGGAAAATCAAAAGCATGTCCTCGCTGCTGGTCATCGGCATCATGATCAGCAATATCTGCTCGGCGGTGACGGATTTTCTGATCAATTTCGCCAAGGAAGCGGATATCGTCAATCTGACCTACTGGTCGATGGGAACTTTTTCGGGAAAATCGTGGAATGACTTGAAGATTTCGTCGATCATTGTTATAATAACCTTAATCGTAACATTTTTCATGTCAAAGCCGATCGGTGCATATCAGCTCGGCGAGGGCTATGCGAAGAGCATGGGCATCGATATCAAGGCTTTCCGTGTCGTGCTGATTGTCCTTTCCAGCTTGCTGTCCGCCTGCGTGACGGCGTTTGCGGGTCCCATCGCCTTTGTCGGCATTGCGGTGCCGCATATCGCGAAGCTGATGTTCGGGACGGCCAAGCCGATCGTGATGATTCCCGGCGTATTTCTGACGGGCGCGATCTTCTGTATGTTCTGCGACCTTGTCGCGCGCACCGTCTTTTCTCCGACGGAGCTTACGCTTGGAACGGTGACTGCGGCGGTCGGCGCGCCTGTCGTGATTTGGCTGATGCTGAAACGCAAAAGCGAGGTGTGAGCGTGGGATATTATTTTAAAACGGAAAAGCTCACCGTCGGCTATGACGGCAAACCGCTCATTTCCGACATCGATATCGGCATCGAAAAGGGCGAGATTCTCACGCTGATCGGTCCCAACGGTTCGGGCAAATCGACGATTCTCAAAAGCATCACAAGGCATCTGGAATCCATTTCCGGTGTCGTTTCCATCGACGGGGCGGACATGCGGCGCATGTCCGGGCGCGACGTGGCGACAAGGCTTTCCGTGGTGCTCACGGAGCGCATCAATCCGGAGCTTATGAGCTGTGGGGATATCGTCGCCACCGGCCGTTATCCTTATACAAGTCATTTTGGGCTTTTGACCGCGAAAGACCGCGAAATCGTGCGGGATTCCTTAGAAAAGGTTCACGCGACCGAGCTTTACGACCGGGATTTCCGGGAAATCAGCGACGGACAGCGCCAGCGCGTCATGCTTGCCCGCGCCATCTGTCAGGAGCCGGAGATTATCGTGCTCGACGAGCCGACCTCGTTTCTCGATATCCGCCATAAAATCGAGCTTTTGAATATCCTTTCGGAGATGGCGAAGGAGCGGGGCATCACGGTGATTATGTCCCTGCATGAGATCGATCTCGCTTATAAGATATCGGACAAGATTATTTGTGTCGCCGGAGATAAAATCAGCGATTTCGGCACGCCGGACGAGATTTTTACCGAGGAGCGCATCGCCCGTCTTTACGGGATCGAAAACGGCTCCTACGATACGCTGTTCGGCAGCGTGGAGCTGCAAAGACCGGCGGGGGATCCGCGCGTTTTCGTCATCGGAGGCGCGGGCTCCGGCATCCCGTTTTACCGGATGCTGCAACGGTGCGGCATCCCGTTTGCCGCCGGCATTTTATATGAGAACGACGTGGATTTCCGCGTGGCGCGCGCACTTGCGGCGTCGGTCGTGTCGGCGCGTGCGTTCGAGCCGGTGGATGCGGAGACGCAGGCACGCGCCGCAGGACTGCTTGATCAGGCGGCATATGCCGTGGACTGCGGCTTTCCGCGCGGCGCCTATAACCGCTGCAACGAAGCGCTGCTTTCCCGTGCCGAAGCGCAGGGAAAGCCGATTCTGCGCTCGGCGGAGGAAATACGGGCGGCCTTTGGCTCCGGAGGGAACGCCGGTCAATAGCGTGCCGGTGCAAACGAAAATCCATTTGCAAAAAATGAGGGAAGTATGGAGCGAATCTGCAAAAACATACCGAGGATTCTTGTCGCCGGCACGGCGAGCGGCTGCGGCAAAACGACCGCCGTCTGCGCGATTCTGACGCTTTTGAAGCGGCGGGGACTGCGGCCGGTGTCGCTCAAATGCGGACCGGATTATATCGACCCGATGTTTCATAAAACCGTGACCGAAACGGACAGCGCAAACCTCGATCCGTTTTTTTTCGACGACGACACGCTGAACGCTCTCCTTGCGGAGAATGCAGGGGGACACGATATCGCCGTCATCGAGGGCGTGATGGGCTTTTACGACGGCGCCGGCATGGACGGCACGGAGAACAGCACCTATTCCGTGGCGCGTCGGACAAAAAGCCCCGTGATTCTCGTCATGGACGGCCGAGGCGCGTCGGTATCCGTTTTGGCGGCGCTTTCCGGCTTTCTGGATTTTATGCCGGAGAATGGGATTGCGGGCGTCCTTTTGAGCCGTGTGACCTCCGGCACTTACGGAATGCTCCGCCGTCTTGCCGGGCAGCGGTTCGGGGCTCGGATTCGGATGCTCGGCTATCTTCCGAAGCTGCCGGAGGCGCTTGCGCTCGGCAGCCGTCATTTGGGGCTTATCACCGCCGATGAAGTCGTCGGCTTGCGGGAAAAGTTAAATCGGACGGCGGATATCCTGTCGGAAACCGTCGATATCGACGCGCTTTTGGCGCTTGCGAATGGAGCGCCGCCGATTTCGTTTCTTCCGCCGGCGTTTCTGCTCGAAAAGCCGCCGCTTCCGTCCGTGCGCATCGCGGTGGCGAGGGATCAGGTGTTTTGCTTTTATTATGCGGATAATTTCCGCCTTTTGGAAAGGCTCGGCGCGGAGCTTGTCTTTTTCAGTCCTCTTGCGGATTCCTCGCTTCCGGCAGGCTGCGCGGGGCTTTATCTCGGCGGCGGCTATCCGGAGCTGTATAAAGAGAAGCTGTCGGAGAATACCGGCATGCGCGCGTCCATATCGGCGGCGCTTGCGGACGGGATGCCGTGCGTCGCGGAGTGCGGCGGCTTTCTGTATCTCGGTGCGCGGCTCGACGGTGTTCCGATGGTCGGTGCGCTTGCTTCGGACGGGGCGAACACGGGACATCTTGTCCGGTTCGGCTACATCACGCTGACCGCAAAACGGGACGGGCTTCTGCTGAAAGAAGGCGAAAATGTCCGCGCGCACGAATTTCACTATTACGACAGCACGGCGTGCGGCGACGGCTTCCGCGCGGAAAAGCAAAGCGGCGCCGCATGGGACTGCGTCGTGACGGGGGACACTCTCCACGCCGGATATTCCCACATTCATTTTTGGTCGAATCCCGAGACGGCGGCAAACTTTATCGCTGCCTGCAAAAAATACGGAGAAAACAGGAAAAGAGAATAAGATTATGATTTTGCACGATCCGAAGGAAATTGAAAAGAGAAGCTTTGAAATCATCGCGTCCGAGCTTGCTGTGAGCATACCGGCGGAGAACGAGCTTGTCGTCAAGCGCGTCATTCATGCGACCGCCGATTTTGACTTTGCGGAGAATCTCTGCTTTTCCGAGCATGCCGTGGAAAAAGCGCTCGCGGCGCTGCGCGGCGGGTGTGACATCGTCACCGACACGCAGATGGCGAGGTCGGGAATCAACAAAAAAATTCTCGCCGAGCTTGGCGGCGAGGTACACTGCTTCATGAGCGATGAGGATGTGGCGGCGGAGGCCGTCCGGCGCGGGACGACGCGTGCCGAGATTTCCATGGAAAAGGCGGCAAAGCTTGCAAAACCGTGCATTTTCGCCATCGGGAACGCGCCGACGGCGCTGCTTGCGATCCATGACCTTGTCACGGCGGGGAAGCTTTCTTGCGCGCTTGTTATCGGCGCGCCGGTCGGCTTTGTCAACATCATCGAATCCAAAGAGAAAATCATGACGCTGGATATCCCGTATATCGTCGCGCGCGGCAGAAAGGGCGGCAGCGGCGTTGCGGCGGCGATCTGCAACGCGCTGATTTATCAGATCAAGCGATGAACGACGGCTTTATCACAAAGGACGGAAAAAGGCTGCGCTGCGGATATACGACCGGCTCCTCGGCCGCGGCTGCATCAAAGGCCGCGGCTTTGATGCTTTTTTCCGGTAAACGGGTGGACAGCGTATATCTCCTGACGCCGAAGGGCGTGGGACTGACGCTTTCCGTGGAGGAAATCGAATTCGGCGCGGGGTTTGTGAGCTGTGCCGTGAAAAAGGACAGCGGCGACGACCCGGACGTGACAAACGGCATTCGGATTTATGCGAAGGTGTCGCGCTTTCCGGCGGATGCGCCCGAGGTGCGAATCGACGGCGGCAAGGGGATCGGCAGGGTGACAAAGCCGGGGCTTGACCAGCCGCCCGGCGAGGCTGCCGTCAACAGTGTCCCGCGCACGATGATACGGCGGGAAATGCTCGACGTGATGGCGGAATACGGCTATACGGGCGGACTTTCCGTTATTCTGTCCGCGCCGGGCGGGGAGGAGATTGCCGCGCGCACCTTCAATCCTAAACTCGGCATCGTGGGCGGCATCTCCATTCTCGGAACGACCGGAATCGTCGAGCCGATGAGCGACGCCGCGGTCGTCGATACCATCCGGATCGAAATGAATATGCGGCGCGCGGCGGGGAAGCGGTATCTGCTCCTCACGCCAGGAAATTATGGGGCGGATTTTATATCCGGTACGATGGGAATGAACGCGGAGCGCGCCGTGAAATGCTCCAATTTCATCGGAGATTCCCTTGAATATGCGGCGGAGATGGGCTTTTTCGGGATTCTGCTCGTCGGGCATATCGGCAAGCTTGTCAAGCTTGCGGGCGGCATGATGAACACCCATTCGCGCTACGGCGACTGCCGCGCGGAGCTGTTCGCCGCGCACGCCGCGCGCTGCGGCGCGGACACCGAAACCGTGCGCCGGCTGATGGAAAGCGTCATGACCGACGATATGCTGGATATCGTAAGGGAAGCGGGACTGGAAAAGGCGGTTATCCGAAGCCTTGGCACCAAAATCGAGGAGCATGTAGCGGCAAAAGCATACGGAAAAGCGGAAACGGGCGTTGTGATTTTTTTGGGCAAAACGGGGCTTCTGTTCTGCTCACGAAACGCGCAGCTGCTGGCGGAAAAAATCAAGGCGGAAGAGGAGGACGCGCCGCTTTCCCCTTGACGGAAACGGTGAGAAAAGAGGAATTTATGGTACATTTTGTTGGTGCGGGCTGCGGCGCCGCCGATCTGATTACACTGCGGGGAAAACGGCTTCTCGAAGAGGCGGACGTCGTGATTTATGCGGGCTCGCTTGTGAATCCCGAGCTGCTTTCCTTTACAAAGGACGGCTGCCGTCTTTATGACAGCGCCAAAATGACGCTCGAACAGGTGGAGGAGACGATTCTTGCGGCCGAGCGGGACGGGCTTGCGACCGTCCGTCTGCACTCGGGGGATTCCTCGCTTTACGGCGCGGTGCGCGAGCAGTTTGCGTTTCTCGACCGCGAGGGAATCGAATATGATGTTTGTCCCGGCGTCAGCTCGTTCTGCGGCGCCGCCGCGGCGCTGCGTGCGGAATATACGCCGCCCGGTGTTTCGCAAAGCGTGGTAATCACGCGCATCGCGGGACGCACGCCGGTGCCGGAACGGGAATCGATCCGTTCCTTTGCCGCACACGGGGCGACGATGGTGATTTTTCTCAGCACGGGACTTCTTCGCGAGCTTTCGGCGGAGCTTATCGCCGGCGGGTATGAGAGCGACGCGCCCGCCGCAATCGTATACAAGGCCTCGTGGCCGGACGAAAAAATCCTGCGCTGTACGGTGGGCACGCTTGCCGAAACGGCGCAGGTGAACGGAATCCGGAATACCGCGCTCATCACCGTCGGCGGCTTTTTGGACGAGGCCTTTGACCGTTCGCGTCTGTATCATCCGGATTTTTCGACCGGCTTTCGGGAGGCGGAGCGGTGAAAACCAATATATTTGCGTTCTCGGAGAGAGGCTCGGCGCTTGCCTTGCGCATCTCCGGTTATTATGAAAATTGTGAAATCCATTCCGTCGAAAAATTCGCGGTACCGCACGGCTTTACCGCGCATAAGAGCGTGTGCGCGGATATGGGGGAGCTTTTCCGTGAGGCGGGACTGCTCATTTTCATCGGCGCCTGCGGCATCGCCGTGCGCGATATTGCGCCGCACCTGAAAAGCAAAACGACGGATCCCGCCGTGCTCGTGCTGGACGACGCGGGAACCTTTGTCATTCCGATTCTCTCCGGTCATATCGGCGGCGCCAACCGCATGGCGCGCGACCTTGCGTCAAAGCTCGGTGCGACGCCGGTGATTACGACGGCGACCGATGTTTCCGGAAGATTTTCCGTGGACGCGTGGGCGGCGGAGCACGGGTTTGCCATTTCGTCGATGAAAACGGCAAAGGACATTTCCGCGGCGATTCTCATGGGCGATGTTCCGGTGACGGCGGAAAAGCCGCTGCCGGCGGAACTTCCTGCGGGGCTGACTGCCGGCGAGACCGGCGCGCTCGGCATCTATATCGGCATTCGGACGGCGTCTCCGTTTGCGGAAACGCTTCGCCTGATTCCCCGCTGTGTGACGCTCGGCATCGGATGCCGCAGAGCTGTGCCGGCGGAGGCGGTTCGAGGTGCGGTGACGGCGGCGCTTGCCGGAGCGGGAATCGACCGGCGGGCGGTATGCGGCGCCGCTTCCATCGATGTGAAGCGGGACGAGGCGGGGCTGCTTGCCTTTTGCGGGGAATGGAAGCTTGCGCCCGTATTCTATTCGGCAGAGACGCTTGCCGCCGTCACGGGCACGTTTTCGGATTCGGAATTTGTAAAAAAGACGGTCGGCGTCGGAAACGTGTGTGAGCGCGCCGCCGTGATAGGCGGCGGCACGCTGATTCTTTCAAAATATGCGGAAAACGGCGTCACGGTTGCGGCGTCGGTATCGGATTGGAGGATTTCCTTTGCGTAAATTATATGTTGTCGGAATCGGCGCGGGAAGCTACGATATGCTGACGGTGGGAGCGGTGCGCGCTTTGGAAAATGCCGAGGTGATTTGCGGCTATACCGAATATGTAAAGCTCATCCGGCCGTATTTTCCGGATAAGGAATATATCACAACGCCGATGATGCAGGAGGTGGAGCGCTGCCGCATAGCCGTCGAATCGGCAAAATCCGGCAGGCTGACCGCGATGATCTGCTCCGGCGACGCGGGCGTTTACGGCATGGCCTCTCCGATTTACGAGGTGGCGGGAGAGGATGCGCCGGAAATCGTCGTCGTCCCCGGCGTCACGGCCGCATGCTCGGGCGCCGCCTTGCTCGGCGCGCCGCTGACGCATGATTTTGCGGTCATCAGCCTCAGCGACCTTCTCACGCCGTGGGAGGTGATCGAGGCGAGGCTGCGCGCCGCCGCGGAATCGGACCTGTGCGTCGTCATTTACAATCCGCGCAGCAAAAAGCGAGCGGATTATCTTGCGCGCGCCGCCGAAATCCTGATGGATCACAAGCCGCCCGAGACGGTATGCGGCGCCGTGCGGAACATCGGACGCGAGGGAGAGTGCCACGAGCTTATGACGCTGCGCGCGCTTGTCTCCTATGAGGCGGATATGTTTACGACGGTGTTCGTCGGAAACCGCAGTACGAAAATCATAAACGGAAAAATGATTACACCGAGGGGATACCGCAATGTCTGAAAAGAAAATCTGTTTATTTGCCGGAACGACGGAGGGCAGGGAGCTCGCTTTTTTTCTTGCGGGAAAATGCGCGCTCACCGTCTGCGTGGCGACCGAATACGGGGAAATCCTGCTCGAAGGGTTGAAGGGCGCCGATATCCGCGCGGGACGGCTTGCCGAGGCGGCAATGGAAGTCCTGTTTGAAGAGGAAGCCTTTGAGCTTGTCGCGGACGCGACGCATCCTTATGCGAAGGAGGTCTCCGCCAATATCAAGCGCGCGGCAGGTGCCTGCGGCTGCGAATATCTCCGGATTTCGCGCTCGCTCGGCGGAGCGGTTTCCGGCTGTATATATGTATCCTCTGCCGCGGAGGCCGCGGATTATCTTGCGGATAAATCCGGGAATGTCTTTGTCTCGACCGGCATGAAAGAGCTTCCGGCGTTTGCGCCCCTCCCTCGGGAGCGGCTGTTCGTGCGCGTTTTGCCGTCTGTCGCCTCGATTGAGGCGTGTGAGGGGGAGAACATCCCGCCCTCGCACATCATCGCGGCGCAGGGACCGTTCTCCTTGGAGACGAACCTTGCGAATTTCCGATGGGCGGGCGCACAGTGGCTTGTCACCAAGCAGTCCGGCAGGGCAGGCGGCTTTGACGAGAAGCTTACGGCGGCGGGAGAGCTCGGAGTGGGTGTCGTCGTCATCGGCGCACCCGCCGATGAGGGTATTTCCTATGAGGAAGCGGTCCGTGTTCTTTCGGAGCGGCTCGGGCTTTCGTCCGTGCGGCATGTCGATATCGTCGGCTGTGGCTGCGGGGCACTGTCGCTTCTCACGCAGGAAGCGGACACGGCGCTGCGGGGCGCGCACTGTATCATCGGCGCGCCAAGGCTTGTCGATTCCCTGAATGCGCGGTATCCCGGGAAGCGGTATGCGTCGGAGATTGTGCCGGAGAAAATCAAAGCTCTAATCGATGCGGAAGCTTCGCCGCGCATCTGTGTTGTGATGACGGGGGATGTCGGCTTTTACAGCGGTGCGAAAAAGCTCTGTGCCATGCTATCGGCATACGATGTCGGACTGATTCCGGGAATCGGCTCGGCGGTTTACTTTGCCGCGCGGCTCGGCGTGCCGTGGGAGGATTGGACGCTTATCAGCATGCATGCGCGCGCCTGCAATATCGCGGCGCGGGTGAGGGCTTCGGCAAAGGTGTTCCTCCTGACCGGGGGAGAATATACGCCGTCCGCCATCTGCGATACGCTGTGCCGCTGCGGACTCGGGGCGGTTTCCGTGACCGTGGGGGAGAGATTGTCCTATGAGGATGAAAAAATCACTATGGGAACGGCGGCATCCCTGCGGGAAGCCTCGTTTGATCCGCTCTCCTGCATGCTGGTCGGGAACGAAACGCCTATGACGGGAGTCCGAACGGGACTGCCCGACGAGGCATTTCTGCGCGGCGACGTGCCGATGACCAAAAGCGAGGTGCGGGCGCTGATTCTCTCGAAGCTTGCGCTCTCGCGCGATTCGGTCGTATACGACATCGGGGCGGGTACCGGCTCCGTTTCGGTGGAATGTGCGCTGTCCGCCTGCGACGGAACGGTATATGCCGTCGAGAAAAATCCGGAAGCGGTGGCGCTTATCCGGAAGAACGCGGAAAAATTCGGTGTTTCCAATCTGATTCCGGTGGAGGGAACGGCGCCGGCGGCGATGGAGGCGCTTCCCGCGCCGACACATGTCTTTGTCGGCGGCAGCTCGGGGAATCTGCGGGAGATTCTTGCGGCGGTCTGCGCCAAAAATCCGGCGGCGCGCATCGTGATAAGCGCCGTGACGCTGGAAACAGTCGGCGAGGCGTCGGCAAGTCTTGCCGCGCTCGGATTTGCGGATTACGAGGCCGTCGCGATCAACGTATCAAGGGCGAAAAAGCTCGGCGGGTACCGGCTCATGCAGGCGCAGAATCCCGTTTATCTTTTTACGGCGGAGAAAAATGATGAAAACAGAACTTAAAAGCATATGTGAAATAATAAAACCCGCGTCCGAGGAGCGGATGCGGGCGGCACGGGTGCATCTCGACCATGTTGCCAAGCCCTTGAAGGCACTGGGAAGGCTCGAGGACGTGCTCGTGCGTCTTGCCGGCATGGCGGAGCTGCGGCGCGACTATCGGAAATGCGCGGTCGTCATGTGCGCGGACAACGGTGTCGTCGCGGAGGGCGTGACGCAGACGGGCAGCGATGTGACGGCGGTCGTGGCGGGCAATATCCTGAACGGAAAAGCGAGCGTCTGCTGCATGGCGGGCGTCGCGGGCGCCGAGGTGCTTGCGGTCGATATCGGCATGCTGGCCGACGTTCCGGGCGTCAGAAACTGCAAGGTGGCGTATGGGACGAAGAATTTCCGTCATGGCCCCGCGATGACAAAAGAGGAGGCGCAGACCGCCGTGATGCACGGCGTGAACGTCGCGCGGGAGCTTGCCGAAAATGGCTTTTCCATGCTTTCCGCGGGTGAGATGGGAATCGGCAACACCACCTCGTCGAGCGCTGTGGCGTCCGTTTTGCTGGGGCGCGCGCCGGCGGAAATGACGGGGCGGGGCGCGGGACTGTCATCTTTACAGCTTCAAAATAAAATCCGCGTCATCGAGGACGCGCTCGCCTGCAACGCGCCGGATCCGGACGATCCGCTGGATGTGCTGGCCAAGGTCGGCGGCTTCGATATCGCCGGCATGTGCGGTCTTTTTCTCGGCGGGGCGCTGGCGGGGATTCCGGTCGTCATCGACGGGCTGATTTCCTCTGTCTCGGCACTGCTGGCCAAGAGGCTTTGTCCCGCCTGTGCGGACTACATGATTGCCTCCCACCTTTCGGCGGAGCCTGCGGCGGCATCCGTGATGGCGGAGCTGGGCCTTATCCCGCTTCTCGATATCGGAATGGCGCTCGGAGAGGGAACGGGAGCGGTGTCCGTCATGCCGCTTATCAATATGGCGCTTCGCGTATACTTTGATATGCCGACCTTCGGCGAGACGGGAATCGAGGAATATAAGCCGCTATGAGCATGATTTTGATTTCCGGCGGCAGCGGCAGCGGAAAGAGCGAATACGCGGAGGGACGCGCCGTCCGTCTGCACAAGGAAAGCGGCGGCGCGCTTTATTATGCCGCCACGATGATGATTTACGATGAGGAAAGCCGGCGGCGCGTCGAGCGGCACCGGAAAATGAGAGAGAGCAAGGGCTTTGCTACGGTGGAAATTCCGGTGCATATCGCCTCGCTTCCCGCCGCGGCGGGCGACACGGTGCTTGTCGAATGTCTTTCCAATCTGCTCGCCAATGAAATGTATGAGCCGTCCGGCACGGGCGACGGCTGTGTCCGCGCTATTATAGACGGGATTCGGCAGCTGAAATGCACGGGCGCGAATCTTGTGATTGTGACAAACGAGGTATTTTCGGACGGCGTGCGCTATGACGCCTCCACGATGCTTTATATCGACCGCCTCGGCGCGATCAACGCGGCGCTCGCCGATATGGCGGACGAGGTAATCGAGGTAGTCGCGGGAATCGCGCTGCCAAAAAAGGGAGGAGATGCGGTATGTTTTTGATTTACAATATGATTACGGCATTTGCCGCCTTCTCGCGGATTCCGATGCCGCGCATCGATTACAGCGAGAAAAATACCAAGTATTCGCTGTGCTTTTTTCCGCTTGTCGGCGCTGCCGTCGGCGCGCTGATGCTGCTTGTTCACGCCCTTTGCACATGGCTTGCGATAGGGACCGTATTTCGGGCGGCGCTGCTTCTTGCCGTGCCGGTGCTCGTTACGGGCGGCATTCATCTCGACGGATACTGCGACACGGTGGACGCGCTTTCCTCGTTTGCCTCCCGGGAGAAAAAACTCCAAATTTTAAAGGATCCGAACGCCGGCGCGTTCGCGGTCATTTACTGCGGACTCTGGTATTTTCTGTATTTCGGCGCGCTGACCGAGCTTGACGCGGCATTTTACGTGATTCTGCCGGGGTTTGTGCTGTCCCGGGCACTCAGCGCTTTGGCTGTGGTGAATTTCCGCTCCGCCAAGGAGGACGGCATGGGCGCGCATGAAAAGAAAAACGCGAACCGAAAGGCGGTTACGGTCACAATGATCGTCTGGATTCTCGCTGCGGGCGCGCTCATGGTGTGGCTAAATCCCGTGTGCGGCGCCGTCGGCATCGCGGCTGCGGGACTGTCGTTTCTTTATTACCGGATAAAATCGTACCGGCAGTTCGGCGGCTTTACGGGCGACCTTGCCGGCTGGTTTTTGCAGATTTCGGAGCTTGCCGTCTGCCTTTCGGTGACGGCGGCGGAAAGGATACTTGCATTATGATACTTGTCATCGGCGGACGCGCGCAGGGAAAGCTCGCGTTTGCGAAAAAAGAGCTTGGCGTCACGGATTTTTCCGATGGGACGCTGGGAGATGCGGCTTGCTTATACAATTTTCAAGAGGCGGTGCGGGAGGGCGCCGACAAAACGGCGCTTGATGCCTACCTTGCGCGGTATCCGGATGCGGTGATCCTCTGCGACGAGGTCGGCTGCGGGATCGTCCCGATGAAAAAAGAGGAGCGCGTTTGGCGGGAGAACGTCGGCAGGCTTTGCTGCTATCTTGCGGGAAGGGCGGAGCGCGTATACCGCGTGTTCTGCGGAATCGGGACGAGGATTAAATGAGACTGATTTTCATCCGGCACGGCATGACCGCCGGAAATCTTGAAAAACGCTATATCGGCAGCACGGACGAGCCGCTCTGCCCTGCGGGAGCGGCGGCGCTTCGCGCGCGCGCCTATCCCGAGGCTGATGTGCTTTACTGCTCGCCGATGCGGCGCTGCGTCGAGACCGCAGAGATTCTCTATCCCAGCAAAAAGCCGGTGCTTATACCGGATTTCAGGGAATGCGATTTCGGAAGATATGAGGGCAAAAACTATCCGGAGCTTATTCATGATGCGCCGTATCTTGCATGGGTGGAAAGCGGCGGCGTGCTGCCGTTTCCGGACGGAGAGGATACGGCGGCGTTCAAAGCCCGGTGTGCCGCGGCATTTTGCCGCGTGACGGAGAAGCACGCGGCGGACGATACGCTTGCGTTTGTCGTCCATGGCGGCACGATCATGAGCATTTTGGAGGCCTATGAGCCCTCTCACACTTATTTCGGGTGGCAGTGTAAGAACGGGGAGGGATACCGCGCCGCTTTTGCGGACGGAATCATCACGGCGGTGGAGGCGCTTTGATATGGGGACCTATTTGTTTTTATCCGCGGCGGCGATGCTTGCGGGCTTTCTTATCGACTGTCTTGTCGGCGACCCATACCGTCTTCCGCATCCGGTCTGCCTCATCGGAAAATGGGTTTCCTTGCTCGAAAAATTCCTGCGCGGCAGGTTTCCGAAAACGGAAAAGGGAGAGCTTGCCGCCGGCAGGTGGCTTGTCGTGCTTGTGAGCTCCATATCGACGCTCGTTCCGCTTCTCATCACGGCCGCGGCGTATCTCATTCATCCATGGCTCTATTTCGCGGTGGAAAGCGTCATGTGCTGGCAGATTTTTGCCGCGCATGCGCTCCGCAAGGAGAGCATGAAGGTCTGCCATGCCTTGGAGCGCGGTGATTCCGAGGGAGCGCGCGCAGCGCTTCGGAACATCGTCGGACGCGATACCGAGGTTTTGGACGCCGCTGGTATGACGCGCGCCGCGGTCGAAACCGTGGCGGAAAACACATCCGACGGCGTGACGGCGCCGATGCTGTATCTGTTTTTGTTCGGCGCCGCGGGCGGCTTCTTCTATAAATCCGTCAATACGATGGATTCGATGGTGGGCTATAAAAACGAAAAATATCTGTATTTCGGACGCGCAGCGGCGAAAACGGACGATGTGCTGAATTTTCTTCCGTCGCGTATCACGGCGGTGCTGATGATTCTGTCGGCGGCGCTCTGCGGTCTTGACGCCGGCGGCGCATGGCGGATTTTCCGACGCGACCGAAGAAAGCACGCAAGCCCCAATTCCGCACAGACGGAATCCGTCTGTGCGGGCGCACTCGGCGTGCGGCTCGCCGGAGACGCGGTCTACGGCGGCGTGGTCTGCAAAAAGGAGTATATCGGGGACGCGGCGCGCGAGATTGAAGCGGCCGATATCCGGCGCGCCAACCGGCTGATGTATGGGACCGCCGTTTTGCTGCTGATACTCACACTCGCGCTGAAAACGCTTGCCGCCCTTGCGGCGGGAATTTCGCTTTGAAACGGTTTTGGGAGGGAAGCTTATGTTGATGGATAGGGGCAATCCGCACGGCGGCGACCGTTACGGAAAGAAGCTGCGCATCGATTTTTCCGCAAACGTGAATCCCTTCGGCACGCCGGATTCGGTAAAGCGGGCGGTCGCGGAGGCCTTGGATACGCTTTCGTTTTATCCGGACGCGTACTGCCGGTCGCTCCGTCTTGCGCTCTCCGGTTATGAGGGGGTGCCGTATGAGCATATCCTCTGCGGGAACGGCGCGGCGGAGCTGATTTATTCGTTTGCCTATGCCGTGGGAGGTACCGCGCTGATTCTCTCTCCGACCTTTTCGGAGTACGAGACGGCGTGGCGGGCCGCGGGCGGGACGGCGGTCCGCTGTCTGCTGCGCGAGGAGAACGGCTTTTATCCCGACGGCGCTTTTCTTTCCCGTATTGAAGAAGGCATATCCGCCGTGTTCCTTTGCGCGCCGAACAATCCGACCGGAATCCTTTATGACGCGGATTTTATCACGGCGGCGGCGGCGCGCTGCGGGGCTGTGGGCGCGAGACTGTTTCTCGACTGCTGCTTTCTCGATCTTGCTGACGTCCCCTGCCGGTATGCGATTCCGGTGCTGACCGCAAAATTCCCGAATGTGCTTGTCCTGAGGGCGTTCACCAAAAGTTATGGGATGGCGGGGCTGCGGCTCGGCTACGGATTGTGCTCGGACACGGATTTTTTGGCGCGAATGTCGGAAAAGGCGCCGTGCTGGAACGTGTCATCCGCCGCGCAGGCGGCAGGCATCGCGGCGGCATCGGATAGGGACACGCTTGCGCGCTTCCGAAGCCTGATTTCGGAGGAACGGCCGTATCTCCGTCGGGCGCTCTGCGATTTCGGCTTTCGGGTATACGACGGCGCGGCGAATTTCCTGCTGTTCCGCGCGGATGTGCCGCTATACGACGCGCTGCTCGCGCGCGGCATTCAGCTCCGAAGCTGTGCGAACTTCGCAGGGCTTGACGGGCGGTATTGCCGCATCGCGGTGCGGGAGCACCGTGACAATGAAATTCTGATTCGGTTGGTCGGGGAGATTTTAACATGAAAAAAGCAATGCCGATAATGATACAGGGAACGATGTCGAACGCGGGAAAAAGTCTTATTTGTGCCGCGCTCTGCCGCATCTTTGTGCAGGACGGATACCGCGTGGCGCCGTTCAAATCGCAGAATATGGCGCTCAATTCCTTTGTCACGGACGAGGGGCTCGAGATGGGACGCGCGCAGGTCGTACAGGCGGAGGCGGCAAAGGTAAAGCCGTCCGTTCTGATGAATCCGATTCTGTTAAAGCCGACGACGGACGTCGGCTCTCAGGTGATTGTGAACGGCGAGGTGCGCGGCAACATGCGCGCGGCGGAGTATTTTCGATATAAGAAGGAGCTGATTCCCGACATTCTCGCGGCTTATCATAAGCTGGAGGAAGCCTGCGATATCATCGTCATCGAGGGCGCGGGAAGTCCGGCGGAAATCAACCTCAAAACGACGGATATCGTCAACATGGGGATGGCGGAGATGGTGGACGCGCCGGTGCTGCTTGTCGGCGACATCGACCGCGGCGGCGTATTCGCACAGCTTTACGGGACCGTGGCGCTGCTTGAAGCGCGGGAGCGCGCGAGAATCAAAGCGACGGTCATCAACAAATTCCGCGGCGACGTGTCGATTCTGCAAAGCGGGCTGGATATGCTGTATGAGCTTGTCGGGGTGCCGTGCGCCGGCGTCGTTCCGTATGTGAAGGCGGATATCGACGACGAGGACAGCCTCAGCCGCAGACTGTCGAACGGCATGAAAAAGGAAATCGACATCGCGGTGATCAGACTGCCGCGCATCTCCAATTTCACGGATTTTGCGCCGTTTGAGCGCTATGAGAACGTCTCCTTGCGCTATATTTCCTCCGTAAGGGAGCTGGGGGAGCCTGACCTTGTCATGCTTCCGGGGACGAAAAGCACGATTTCCGACCTGATATGGCTGCGGGAATCCGGCTTGGAGGCGGCGGTCAAAAAGCTTGCGTCCCGCGGTACGCCCGTATTCGGAATCTGCGGCGGCTTTCAGATGCTCGGAAAAACGGTTTCGGACCCGGAGGGCACGGAGGGCGGCGGCACGCTTGCGGGCATGGGGCTTCTCGACATGGAAACGGTGTTCCTGCGTGAAAAGACCCGGCGGCAGGTTTCGGGACGGCTCGATGCGGTAGAAGGAATTTTCGAGGGACTTGGCGGCAGGGAATATTCGGGATATGAGATTCACATGGGCAAGAGCACGGCGGCGGAAACACTCGTTTCCCGCGGAAATGTATACGGCAGCTATGTCCATGGGCTTTTTGACGCGGACGGCATCGCCGACGGTATCGTCGAGGCGCTGTGCGGGAAAAAGGGCGTTCGGTTTGACCCGTCCGCCGCTTTCGACGGAAAAGCCTATAAGGAAGCGCAGTATGACTTTCTCGCGGACGCGGTGCGCGGCGCTCTTGACATGAAGCTCATTTATGATATACTGGAAAGGAAGATATGATGGAAAACGGACTTATACACATCTATTGCGGCGACGGAAAGGGAAAGACCACCGCGGCGGTGGGACTTGCCGTGCGTGCGGCGGGAAGCGGAAAGCGCGTTCTCATCGGACAGTTTTTCAAGAGCGGCGCATCCTCGGAAATCCGTGTTTTGGCGGGAATTTCCGGCATCACCGTCTGCCGTTCGGAGGAGTATTACGGGCGGTATGCCAATATGAACGGGGAACAGCGCGCGGCGGCAGGCCGCTGCTACCGCGCTTATCTTGCGGAGCTTCTTGGTCGGTCGCGGGAGTTTGATATGTTGGTGCTGGATGAAATTTTCGCAGCGTGCCGCCATGATATGGTCGACGGGGAAGCGCTTCTCGCCTATTTGAAGAGCGAACATCCGGAGGTCGTGCTGACGGGCAGAGACCCCGACCCCAAGTTCTGCGAGCTTGCGGACTACGTCACCGAGATGAGGAAGCTCAAACATCCGTATGACAGAGGAATCGCCTCGAGAGAGGGCATCGAATATTAAACATCGCAAAAGGAGAAAACCGTGATGAAAGAAGAACAGAGCTGCCGGTGTGAAAGCTGCTCCAAGGAAAAACAGGACAGAGTGCCGATCCGGCGCGTAATCGAAAAGCTCGACGAGCATTTTTCAAGAAATGACCTTGCGGGTGCGGGTAGACTGCTTTCCTATTGGGAGAAAGAGGCACGTCTCATCGGCGATATGAGAGGTCTTTTGGAGATTTTAAACGAGGAGATCGGATATTTTCGCCGCACGGGCGAAAAAGAGCGCGGACTTGCCGCCGTGTCGGAGGCGTTTGCGCTGATGGAGGAGCATGGGCTTGGAAATTCGGTGTCCGGCGGTACGATCTACGTCAACGGCGCTACGACCATGAAGGCATTCGGCAGGGCTGCGGAGGCGCTGCCGTATTACGCGCGCGCAAGAAAAATTTACGAAGCGGAGCTTCCGTCCGACAGCTATCTTTTGGCGGCGCTGTGCAACAATACGGCGTCGGCATACGCGGATCTTGGCGAATTTGAAAAGGCCGAGGAAAATTATAAAACGGCGATCGGGATTCTTGAAAAAAACGGGAACAACGACGGGGAAATCGCGGTAAGCTACGTCAATCTCGCCCATCTGTATTACGACAGGGACAAGATGGACGGGCGGATCGCTTCCTCTCTTGATACGGCGTGGTCTTATCTCTGCTCGGAAAAACTCCCGCATGACGGCAATTATGCCTTTATCTGCTCCAAATGTGCGCCGTCCTACGGCTTTTTCGGATATTTCGCAAGGGAAGCGGAGCTCACCGCCGCCGCCGAGAAAATCTATGACCGGCCTTGAACTTTCCCGCGCCTTTTATGAGGAATACGGCCGTCCCATGCTGGAAGAGAAATTCCCGGAGTATAAGGGGCGAATCGCCGCGGGGCTGGTGGGACACGGCTCCGAATGCTTTGGCTTTGACGACGAAATTTCCCGCGACCACGATTTTGAGCCGGGCTTCTGCCTTTGGATTACGGACGAGGACGAGCGTCTTTTCGGCTTCCGGCTGTTCCGCGCGTATGCGGCGCTTCCGGAGGAATTTCACGGCTATCGCCTGCAAAAGCGCAGCGTTATGGGCGGCGGAAGCAAGGGCGTGCATACCATATCGGCGTTCTATTCCGCGTATACCGGCAGGGAGGGCGCGCCGGAGAGCCTCGAGGATTGGCTGTATACGCCGTCCTTTTATTTGGCCGAGGCGACAAACGGCGAGGTCTTCTCAGATCCGCTCGGTAAATTTACCGAAATCAGAGAAAAAATCCTTCACGGAATGCCGTCCGACGTGCGGCGCAAAAAAATCGCATCCAAAGCCATCGCGATGGCGCAGACGGGGCAGTATAACTATACAAGATGCCTTGCGCACGGGGAAACCGGTGCGGCCGGTCTTGCGCTCGCGCGCTTTGCCGAGCATTGCGCCGAGATGATTTTTCTTCTCAATCGGGTGCATGCGCCGTATTACAAATGGCTTTTTCGCGCGATGCGGGGGCTTCCGCTGCTCGGCGACAGAGCGGCGCTTCTTGAACGTCTGCTTGCAGACGTAGAGGCGTCTCCCGCTCAGAAATCCGCGTGGATCGAATCGCTTTGTGCGGATGTCGCGGCGGCGCTTGTCCGTGAGGGGCTTTCTCCCGCACTCGGCGACTATCTTGAGCCGTACGCTTTTGCCATAAACGAAACCATTGAAAGCGCCGAAATCCGAAGCCTGCATATCATGCAGGACTGAAAAGAGCAGATATTATCATACAAAATATTGACAAATGGTGTTGAATATGAGATAATATTAACATATTAGGTCTGCCGAAATCGGAAAAAGGAGGTGTGCGATGGATAGAGAATTGAGAAAAAAGCGCAGGGAACTAGTGAATCAGTTGGCATCTGAGGATACCGCCGTTTCTTCCGGCAGGCGTTTTGCCTCCGTTGTATTTTTGCTTTGGGCGATTACCCGCATCTTGCAGGTGGCGGCGGAGCTTTTATGCGCGGTGCAGGGGATTCTGTTGATTTATTCTTGGCATAACACCCTGATGCTGGTTGTGATACCGCTGTTCCTTGCCGCATTGTATATGGGATATCGTTGGACGGTGATTTTTCCGGTTTTCATGGGGATCATGCTGGTGCTGGAAACCTTTTCGATGGATTTATATTCGACCTTGAATCCGGTCTATATGCTTGGCGCCCGTCTTTATGCATTTACCATGATTGTCGCCGCATACGGACAGCTTGTTTTCCCGATTATTCTGGTGATCAATAGAAATACAAAGCTTTATTTTGATTCCGTGAAGGAAATATCCCGTCAAGTGGAAGAGGAAAGACTGCTTGCCAAGCTTGAACAGAAAGAGAAAGCACGAAATAAAAACAAATGAGAAACGGCGCGAAAGCGCCGCTTAAATTATGCCTGTCGGTTGACAAAACCGTTTTTTTCGTTTATAATAACTACCATGAAGTAACTGCCGAGATGTAGCGCAGTCGGTAGCGCGCCTGCTTTGGGAGCAGGATGCCGCAGGTTCGAATCCTGTCATCTCGACCAAAAATCCTCTGAAACCGTGCGTTTCAGAGGATTTTTATGCCTTAAAGCCTTTTCTTTGCCTACTGCGGCATAAATTTTAACAGCATATATCAAGAGCGGAGATGATTAACATCTCCGCTCTTGACCATCTCATTCAATCATCATACTCAATGTAATCCGGCGCCCAAGCCACATACAACTACTTTTTCAATCTGCTATACATCCTTTTCAGGCTTGAACGAAAAATTTGTTAATGCCTTAGGAATTTGAGCATATGTTCGGAAAATCAGAATATCGAGCGATTTTCGACAAAGAAATAATACAGAAAAGCAAATCGATCGTCTTTTTTAGTTGTTTTCTTCAAAGTTCTCCACTTGCTCCATAACCTTGCGGAATACCTCGGGGCTATACTGCGGAGGATACCCGTTTTTGATGAGACATACCTTAATATCAAACTTGAGCCGATCGCGAACAATTTGATTATTGAGCCAATCTGCAAAAGAGGACTTTGTATCAAGGATCTCTTTGATTTTCTTTGCAAGAACCTTGCACTTATCGTTGATTATTATGCCGTCGATATTTTTATTTGTGCCGTATTCAAAGCGGTATTCGTCGCGCAACGTCATCAAAATATCGTAGAACGCTTTTTCTTCAAACGTCAACCCGATTTTTCGGAAGCTTTCACGGTCAGCATTCATATCTTTCAAAATACGCAGCGCCTGTTCGGTGGCGCTTTGAATAATATCTTCGGTAGCGTGTTCCTGCGCCTCGCCGGCTTCTTCTGCGGCAAGATGGCTCCTTCGTTCGTGATATTGTTTTATGGTTTCTTCAAGCATCTCTTGAAATTTCTTCGCCGCCAGTTGGTTTGTCTTGCTGTATTCCTTGATCTGCTTGCGAAGCATTTTCACCAGCATTTCAAGCTTTGAAGCAGGCATTTTTACATCTGACAGTTTTTCAAAGTACTCGGGACTGAATATATCATCTTGCTCACCAGTCTCCAAAACGCTTTCCACTTCATTGTATTTGAGTGCTTCTTCCACCATTTTAGCAACATAGCGGTTCATGGTATCGGCATCCACCTCGCTTGTCCCGCTCATTTTTCGGATGAATCCTGCGATAGCCATAAAGCATTGTGCAAGGGCGGATTCCTCTTCGCCAAGTTCGCCGGAAGGCTGGCAAATATCGTAAGCAGCACGCATTCGCTTGACAGCTTTCAAAAAATAAGTCTTGAAAGATACTTTTTGAACACTCTTTCCATTGTTATTTTGTGTGTTCAATTCCTGTGTGGATATGAATACGAATTCTGCCGCCTTTGCCAAGAGTTTATAACGCAAAGCCGGATCACCTTCGGGGTTGAGAAACGGGCTAAGGTCATATCCTTTGAATAGATCTTTCAGCACTTCGATGTGTTCGCGGAACACACCGGTTGCCTGTTCCACATCGTCGGCAGAAGGAGCAATAGACGAATCGCCGCCATAAATCTTCATGGCTTCTCGCATATTATCCCGAATGCCGATATAATCGATGATAAATCCGTATTCTTTACCGGGGTATTTTCTGTTTACGCGGCTGATAGTTTGTATGAGCAAATGCTTTTTGAGCGGTTTGTCGTTATACATATAAGTCAGCGACGGTACATCAAAACCGGTGATCCACATATCTACAACAATAACGATATGGAGGTTAGATAAATCTTGTTTAAAAGCGATATCCAGCTCATCGGAGCGCTCATCATTTCTTAAGCCGCCGAGATAATTATACATTTCCGTGTTATCATTCTTTCCGACACTTGCAACCATAGCCATAAACGGCATTGGTTTAAGCCTGCGCATTTCTTCTTCGGGGACCGCAATACCGTCAGGCACTTTTTTTTCAATAAACCATTCGGGATACTTCATTTGAAATTTTTTCAGCAATTCGTAGGCAATCGGTCGGGAAGAGCAGACAATCATTGCTTTCTGCACGCGGTCGGGGTCTTTTTCACAAGACGCTACATAGTGGTCGTGAATATCCACGGCAAGGCGTTCGAGACGAGGCGGTTCTCCGAGAATGACCTCCATAGAACTCATCGCTTTTTTGCTTGCCTCCATATCTTCGGCGGTAGCTCCGTCGTCAAAGCATTTTTTGTAATAAGCCTCAATCTGCTGTGCTTTCTCTTGGTCGAGTAATACTTTGGTTATACGCGGGTGATATTTGATAGAGACGGTCAATCCGTCGGCGACGGCCTGATCCATCGTATAGCGATCGATTTCTTCTCCAAATGTTTGATAGGTTTCCGAAATCGGGGTGCCGGTAAAGCCTACAAAGGTTGCGTTCGGCAGAGCTTCTTTCAATACTTTTGCATATGGCTTGGATATCATGGCTCGCATATTTTTGTCGGCATCTTTGGTGAATTTCAAGGATTTTGCATGTTCAATCTGCGTTCTGTGTGCCTCGTCGGAGAAACAAATAATATTGGCACGACTGTTGATCAAACCGATCTTGTCATCCTCACGATCACAGAACTTTTGAATGGTACAGATATAGAAGCCTCCGCTTTCACGGGTGCCCAGCTCTTCGCGTAGTTTTTTGCGAGTTGGAACGACACAGACTTCGCCGAGATTCAAAAACTCCTTACTTTTTGTAAATAGATTTGCCCCTTGCTTTTGGAGCTCATCACGGTCGACTATCATAATGATAGTCGGTGATCCAAGCTCCGGGCAACGTAAGGAAAGCTGGCGGGCGAGAAATGCCATGGTATAGGTTTTTCCACAGCCGGTTGCGCCGAAATATGTACCGCCTTTTCCGTTTTTTTCTTCGACCGATTTTACGATGCTTTGTTTAAGCAGCCGCGTGGCAAAGAACTGCGGATAACGGCAGACAATTTCCTTTTCATCGCTGTTGTATTCGTGATCCTGAAAATAAATATAATCACGGAAAATCTCAAGAAATCTTTCGGGTGCATATACGCCTTTGATCATGGTTTGCATTTCTTCAAAAGGAAGCGTTGAAATCTTGTCACCGTCATTTACACGCCTCCATGCGTAAAAATGCTCATAAGGCGTACGAACGGTGCCGAGACGGGTTTTCACACCGTCGGAAATGCACGCCAAGGGGCAGTAATGGAGTAAATGGGGAATATCACGCCAATATCGAATCGTGACTTGCTCATAGGCGTCATAAATCGTCGCATTGGCGTCTGCCGGATTTTTAAGTTCTATGATACACAGGGGTATGCCGTTTACGAACAGAAGAATATCCGGGCGGCGTGTTTCCTTCATACCATTATTGGTATACTCGACAGCAAATTGATTTACTGCACGAAAAATGTTGCTTTTCGGATGCTCGAAGTCGATAAGAGCAACCATGCGCGTGCGCCCGTTTTGCGGGGTGAACTGCACACCGTCAATCATCCAACTGTATACGGTATGGAGTGTTGAAAACTCGCTCTCTGCTCCCACCAGGCGCACTTTATCCATGATCTGATGAATTTCATCGGCAGTCAGATCGGTATTGGTTTTGCTCAAAAACTGTTCCATATCATCCACATATAAAACCGCAGTTTTATTTTCGCGCGGAATACTGTTGCCGGGCAGATACTGCCATCCTTCGTCCTCTAAAAAAGAGAGAAATGCATATTCGTATTCCGATTCGCAGAAGCGACCGTTGTATTCTTGTAGTTTAGCCATTTTGCGCACTTCCTTCCTCCAATGATCCTTTAATAAGGACCGGGCAAATGTCTTTGATTTGAGCTTTCAGTTGCTTATTAATTCCAACTCGTTTTTGATAGACTGCAAAAATATCAGCTATAGCTTGTTGCGTTTCTATGTTTGGGATGGGAATAGCTATCTCTCCCATATTTTCAAAAGTAAATATATCTCTCGTTGTTCCAAAAGAAATAAAACCTGCATACCGTTGCGTTTCTGCTCTGTTCATCCATAAAATCAAATATTTGGGCAATATTTTTTTCTCATCAATGACTTCAAATACTTGATACGAATTGGAAACAACACAATCAGGGCCTTCGCGTAAAGCAATTGGAAGCTTGGTATTGTGAGCCTTCATCACTTTGTTAAATGCAAATTGCCCCGTGCGTACAACGCTTCCATTTTCAGAATCCTCGGCTACTCGTTTAGGATCTGTAAATACATGATCGACAGTCACACCTTGGAATAAAGAAATAGCGTTGTTGTCGTTTTTTTCATTGCATTCTCTTAAATACTGTCCAATCTTCTCACACGGCATCTTTCTCCGCAGATCTTCGATATATCCATCGCAGACAAGCTTCAAATCCTCCAACCCGCGCTCGTAGCTTTGCTGGTTTGCAACCATAGCATTATAGATGTCAACATATTTCCGTTGAATTGTAATGTCCGGAAGTTCCATGTCAATATCACACATGGTGTTCCAGTCAAAAGTCTCTCGTGCGGAACCCCAAGAATTGAAACGCGCATAGCGGTCAAATTCGGGACGATTGAAGTACATGAACAAGTAATCGGAAAGCAGTTTTTTATTCTCTGAGACACGAAATGCAGTATAAATTGATGAAATTAAAACCGGCTTTGAACCAGTATTAAACGCAACAGCTATTTTATCCCCGCGTCTTGACGTGTCCGCAACATAAGCAAATTCTTGTTGGCAGACAACTTTATACGAAGACAAACTAACTCCATCCATATTGGCTTTGGTGTCCATAAAATCTTTCTCGGTTGAAATACCTTTAACGTCATCAAGTGTATAGGTTTCTTCGATATTACGCGTATTGCATTGTTCAATCAACTCACCCAACTTATACTTCCTCAATCCCATACCCAATCTCCCTGAACGCCTCGGCAAGCATGGCTTGTGATTTCTTTTCTTCAGCAAGAACGGCTTTCATTTCCTGCTGAATACGAACTATTTCTTTTTCATAATCGATCTCCAAATCATGGTCGATAAACTCAATATATTTGCTCGGCACAAGACTCCAACCGTTGCGTTCGATTTCCCAAATATCGACGCTTCGGTAGAGCTCCGGCGATTCATAGCATTTTCCGTCCGCTCCTTCGCTTTGCCATGTGTGATAAATGCCGGCAGCTCTTTGAATTTGCGTTTCATCCAAGAGGATTTTCTTTTTATTTTCTCCCTTGACCGGATTTTCCGTCCATGTGCGAAGATCCATAAAGAGAATTTCATGTTCACGATTGCGCAGTTTTCTGCCGTGGTAGCTGCCGCCTTTTTTGTTTTGATTCAGAATCCATAGTGTTACGCTGATATCGGTTGTAATGAAAAGTTCGCGGGGAAGAATAATAATGGCTTCCACCTTGTCGTTCTGTATGAGTTTTTTGCGGATTTCAAGCGTATCACTATCTCCCAATGCTCCGTTTGCCAAAAGAAATCCGGCGACACCGTCAAGTGGCTTCAAATGTGAAAGAATGTGCAAAATCCAAGCATAGTTGGCGTTACTTTCCGGTGGTGTTACATAGTCTGCCCAACGGGAATCATTTTTCAGATTCTCATTATACCAACCTTTCAGATTGAAAGGTGGATTTGCCATTATATAATTGAAATAAATGCCTTTATGGAGATCATGTGTAAAGGACGAGTCTGCTTCACCGCCGAGGTTGTGGCTGATACCTCGCAAAGCAAGGTTCATTTTGGCAAGGCGGTACGTGGCGGGTTCTTTTTCCTGACCGTACACATTGATACGGCTAATATCTCCGCGCTTTTCTTTGACAAGGTCTGCGCTTTGGATAAACATACCGCCCGAACCGCAGCAAGGATCGTATAGTGTGCCATCGAAAGGCTCGATCATTGCGGCAATCATCTGCACTACGTCATGAGGGGTATAAAATTCGCCCTCCTCCTTGGTGGCGTTAACCGCAAACTCTTTAAGAAAGTATTCGTAAACCCGTCCGATCAGATCTTTTTCCTCTCCGAAAGCTTTGTGACTGATTTTGTTGACCTCATCGACGATTTTTTTGATATCATTGGGGGCGAGGCTGCGTGTGGTGAATGTGCCTTCGATAAAGCAACCCTTAAGCTGCTTGCTGCTTGTGGCAATACTGTGCAGGGCATCGTCAAGAGCAACATTCAACCGCGGTGCAGGCGTATTGATAATGGTAGACCAGCGCGCTTCCACAGGCAGATTATATGTTCCGTCCGTAAAGGTGGCATCATCAAAGAATGCAGTCTTGATTGCCTTATCATCGGGGTCAAGCCCCTCTTTTATAAGATCCTGACGGAGCTTCTCGACGCCATCCTCAAATTTCTCGCCGATGAAGCGCAGGAACACAAGTGTGAGCATCATATCGCGCTTTTCAAAAAACGAGCCCGAATTTCTTGCCGCGCGTAAAATATCGCGGCACTTAAAGAGAATGGAATCAAGATTGATGTTTTCTTCTTTTGTTTTCTTTGCCATAACGGTTTCTCCTTGTTGTTTATTGCGCCCGCCCGCACGTTTCTTTCAGCCTATCAATCGCCATTTCGGGACTCATGGTGTGGTACATGAGGTAAACCACATTCATGGTTTTTGCAGGGGCTTGTTTATAGATATCCCGGCTGCTTTCTCCTGTGTAGAAGTGCCAATAGCGGTAGATATAGCCCATCCAGTACAGCGCTTCTTTGTCGTGAACCTCGCCGTCTTTGGTGAGAAAATCGACAAGCTCGTTTTCCATCCGGGAGAGGATATATGCTTTGCCCGCCCATTGAATATGGTGAAGCTCTTTATCCATATCTGCTGCCACAGCTGATGTCATATACGCCTTAATAAAGGCTTCGCTTGCATATCCCCTTTCGGCGGCAAGCGCAAACAATTGGCCTTGTGTATCGCACAAAGTTATTTGTAATGAGTTCAGCATATCATTCTCCCCTTAAAATTTCGTCAAAGAATTTGCCTTCCCGACGGTATTTCACTTCAATCTCTTCTGCCAATGCAACGCCCTCTTTTCGTCTTTCCACACTCATGTCCTTGATCAGTGAAAGCTCTAACTGCGAAAGAGGCTCTTCTCTCAATATTTTGATCTGCCGGCATGCCGACTCGGAAACAGCGACATACTGTTTGCCGGCATCAAGTGCGGAAAGGCAATGGATCAGCGCCGTATCGGTGAGTGTTTTATTGAAAAAACGAAACAGCTCGGTATACATACGATCATTGGCAATATAACCGATGATGATATCATAGCCGTCAGTCATATGTGCGTATTTTTCGTAAATGGCAGTTCCTTTGGCACTTTCCATCTCCTTACGGTGATATGCAATGAGCATGGCCCAATCCATGCCGATATCGACAGTCAGCACTTTCAGTCCTGTCATGTCAAGCTCAACCGCATAAAACTTTGGCTTGTCTTCATTGCAGACGAGCGTCAACGGCTGAAGTGTACTTGTTCCCATATAAAAGCCTTTGCCGAAATCACATTCCTCGCGGCTGATCGGCGCAATATCGCCTGTAATGCCTTTTTTTGATCCGTGATAGAGAACGAGGTTATTTCCCTCATTGGCGTATGCCTTTGCCTTAACAATGAATTTCGCAACGTCTATGGAGTGCTCTTTGCAAAAGCTATATAACTGCGTCTGCGCCATACGGTTAGGGAGCGTTTTCCCGTTTTCCCATCGGTTGATGGAGAGCGGCGTTGTACCGAGTGCCGATGCAAACTGCTCTTGATTCATATTCGTTGCCAAACGGATCGCTTTGATCAAATCTTTCATGATATACCGCCTATCATTTGTTATTGAATATAATTATATATTATGATAGGAAATTTGTCAAGAGCGCATGAACGATTTGCATGCGGGAGCGTTTTTTGTTCGGTTTTTTTAAGAGCCTGCTGGAATGCCTCCAAAGAGGATTTTCCCGTCTTTAAATTATTGGAAAAAATGAGGTTTTGGATTTCGCGGAAAAATCGCGTTGCTGGCTGCATTTGCGGTTGATGCGGCCAAAATGACGGTTCCGTCTAAGCTTATAGGAAATAAGAAGTAGAAATACAGGACAGCTGTATAGCTGTCCTGTATTCTTGTATAGAGAGCTTTGAGATAGAAGAATGCTCTCAAAAATTAACTGCTTTAATTGGCTTCGGACGTTTTTTGTCGACAGACGGCCTTTATTTTTTTCCGGAGAGCTGTTTTTGTTCTTCTAAATACTGTTTACTGATTTTCATAATAATTTCGGAATACAACTTTGCTTTCTTATTCAGCAGAATGATCAGCATACAGATGATCTGCACGTAAGCAGTAATTAGGAAAGCTGCGGTGTATAGACGCACACTGAAAAGATATTCTCTCGATCCCAAAACTGTAAGATATTGGTTTTGAAAGGATTGAACGACCATTATAACGCCGCCGATGATCCAAAGGGCGGATATTGCTCTTGCGCCGTCGTAGATTAGTCGTCCGCCTATGAACGCGACCAACAGCGCTATGATATTCAGGGGAGAAAACGGGAAGATGCCTTTTGCCATACAGAATAATTCCGTTGCCAAATAGAAGAGTCGCAGGATAAAGAAAACGATGAGCGTGATTCCGATGATGCGTTTGCCGGTTACAGCTGTGGGGTTTTCTTGAAGCGCTTGTGCTTTGAGAAGCATGACTCTTTCTCCGGTTTGGTTTTTCATGTTACATCTCCTTTTCATAAAAATGATAAATTGTCTGATAACAAAAATGGTATCAAAAAGTCCATGCTTTGTCAAGTGAAAAGGAAAAGAGCAACTGCTGTCTAATTGCTGAGCTTATTTTGATAGAAACAAAGTCTCGCTTTTGGCGGTGAGAAACGACGATATAGCAGATATTGCGGCCGTCAAGCTTGTCTGATAAACGGACAAGAAATATAAATTCCGGATAGTTGAATAACTGTCCGGCTGGTTTTTGTCAAAAAACAACAAAATTTATGCGTTTTATACAAAATTTTACAATAATTCAAAATGTTGTTGATATTTTCCATGATTTGTTATATAATACCTATAAGGTATAATGTTGCTTATTTTTATATAGCTTATAAATAAAATACGCAGAAAAGGAGGGATATATGGCAACGCTGCCTGCCGAGCTGTCATACGGAATAATCAAATCTTATATTTATTAAAAGGAGAAATTCAAATGAAACGAAGTGTTAAAATTTTTGCGTTTGTGCTTGCCAGCATTTTTTGTTTTGCGGCAATGAGCTTTGGCGTATTTGCACTAGACACTTGTCCCGACCATCCGCACCAAGGGTTATATACATTATCATTTCATGAAGACAATGCTTATTATCACAAATATTATTGCAGTGTATGCGATTTTATGTTTGGAGTAGAGGATTGTAACTTCATGAACGATTATGACTGCACGACCAGACCCTATTGTATTTTATGTGATCAGTTTGATTGTAGCGAGGGAGCGTACTATCCCACCCATGATTTTTCTGGAGCTTGGAAATCGGTATATCAATATCATTATAAAACATGCGGACACGCAGGCTGTCTCCAAGAAACAACACAAGCACATACCTTTATCGAAACCACGATTGCCGGAACTGTTTATTTAGTCTGCACTGTATGCGGCTATAATAGAGCAAAATAAAAGTGTAAAGAATCATGCGGAGACAAATGCCTCCGCATGATTCCGAAATTGATATAAAACACCTTTATTATATTGACAAATGAATCATATTATGATATTCTATGGACAATAACAAACATAGTGTTATGTTTTGGTATATTTATAATGAAAAGCATATGGGAGGGATATTATGAAGCGTCTAATTGCATTATTTTTGGCGGTGAGCTTATGTGCTTTGTTTGCCGTATCCTGCGGCGGCCAGACGGATACGGAGCCCACGTATACGACGCGCCCGACGGATACGACAGCGCCGCAGGTGACGACTGCGCGCGAATGGGCCTATGAGGAGATCGATCTTTCCGGGGGGCAATACAAGCCGACCGACTTTGACCCCGATGCTTCGTCAGTATTCGGATATCGTAAGGGCACCTATGAATACGACTATTTTCAGGCGCTTTGTGGCATTTCCTATTATGCTATGCTTGTCCGGCACTATTTGGATAATGAGGGCACAGATACACAGGACGGCTTTGTCTCGGCCTACTTGAAAACGGAAAATGTCGAATCATTTACGGCTCCGTATGAATCCATTCTATATCATATCTATATGCTGCTTTCCGACAGAGAAGTGGATTTGATTCCCGTTACGCTTGGCATTGTGGTGGATTATTGGTTGAGTACTTCTTATGAGCTTTCTGCCGAAGAGAGAATGACCGTGCTTGCGCTCTCTTTCAACGGCATTGACTTGAAGCTTACGGAATATGCGGAGGAGCTGCTTGCGCTTCCTGACAAATATCCGAATTATGCGGGAGAATTTACACTTTCGGAAAAGGCTGTCGAGGAAGCGGAGGCCTTGATTGAGGCATGTAAGCCGGTGGCGGAAAAACGGGAATCGCTTCGCGAGAGCTGGCGCCTGTATTATCGGGAAAAGGAGCCGACGCTTACCGTAAAAGAAGAGTTTGTCGCGGAGCACAACGCGGTGAAGATTACGCTGTCGGGAAACGGACGGTACTATCTGCACAATCTCAGAGGGATTTATGTCGAAAATTATCAATATGAGATTTTTACCGGTTCGACCGGCCAAAAGATCGCTCAGTCTCTGCCCATGGAATCCCCTGTGGTGATTTATCTCCCGGTTTCTCATTATAGAGGTACCGTATGGGATAGGGAGCTTGAGGTCGTGAAGGCGGATGAGAATGGGCGGCTCTTTTATGAGACCGTCAAGCTGACGCTGGACCCGGCGGATTGCTATTCCGGCGAACCGATCGAAATGTCCAATCCCTTTTTGGATGCCGTTTTTCGGAAATTTTTCGGCGGTGACTATTCGGAGAGGGACTTGCTTGCCATTCAAATTTTGACGATCAACTATGCGATAACGGACACTCAGACCGGTCTTTCACGTGAGCCGTCTATTTATTTGGGATATTACACTGAGGATGACAATGACGGCAGTCATCTTGTATACGCATCCTATTCCTATTCGGAATTTTTTGACGAAAAATCAAACGGCAATATTCCGGCGGGGCTTGAAGAGGACCTGAAGCATTTTCATGCGCTGACATCGATTCAGGTACGTCAGGAGCTCAAAGAAGGGAATAAAAACAATCCATATGAATTTTCGGAGGGCTTTTTGGAATCTCTGATGCCCTATGAGATGACGGAGGACACGTGGAGCGAGCAGGTTCATGAGCAGTAAAACATAAATAAGGAGGGGCGTCCATGAAAAAACGAATCATGAGCGCGGCGATTCTGCTGTGCCTTTTTCTGACACTGGTTTCCTGCGGGAAAGGCGATGTCTATTTGGAGCTTGCCGCCTTTGGCGAGAGCTTCCGTGCGGAAAACCGGGAAATGTTTCCGAACGACGCCTGCGAGCATTACGTCCGGTATCGGGATGCCTCGTCGGTTTCGCAGGATGTGGACGCCTCCGTCTATCATTATGCCTATTGTATTTGGGGCTCCTGTGATTATGAAGCGCATTATGAAGTCCATACGGTGAAGCTTTCGACAATAAGGGTGGATTATGCGTCTCAAGCAAAGGAAAACGGATATTATTATCATGAGGTTTGTTTTTCCTGCAAGCAGTGCGGGGAAAATATCCGTCTGTATGTTCTTTGCAAGACGCAGCTTCGGGAGGAAACCTGCGATCCCAGAACGGGCGTGGGGTGCCTTGACGATGTAGATTGGAGGGAATTTCTGTGCGATACGCCGTACGCAATATCGGACGACTGAAAGCAAGAAGCCTTTTGACATTGGCCATGGCGTTTGTTCTCTTGTTTTTGTCTATGTTCGGCATTTTGACGGGCAAGCTTTGTCGTGACAGCAGGGAGCGCTTTTACGGTCCGCTCGACGGCTCCGTCTATGTGACGGACGACACGCTCACGCCATTTCTGTCGTATCGGGCAGCGCGCACGCTTGCCGAAAATTCCGGTGTCATTACCGGCGTTTCCGCCGTAAAGGAATACACCGCTTTTCTCATCGATGTCGAATATGTCGGAAAAGGTCTGTTCAAACGGACACGTTATCCGGGTGAGGCGATTAGTCCGACGCTTCAGGTGGATTACATAGAGGGGCTGCGGCTTTGCGGCGTTACCTCCATGGAAATTTTGGAGGAGGTTTACGGCGGCGCGCTTACGATGACCGAGGGCTCGATGATCACCGAACGGAACAACGAGCGTCACGACAATAAAATCGTGATCTCCGATACGCTGGCCGAAAAAAACGGACTTTCCGTCGGAGATGTCGTTTCCCTTGCCATGCTTTCTCTGTTCCGTGAGGAGCAGCTGCTTGAAACGGAAGATGACAGATATTTCTATGACTATATTGTCGGCGGCATTTATCACAATGCGGAAAATAATTTAGGCTCGGTGAGCAAGCCTTGGCTTGTGAATGACAATCGAATCTACGTTCCGATTTCGACGGTTGAGGATATCACGGAGAATGAGCGAGTGCGTTTTTGCTATGAAACGCCGGAGCTTTTGCCCGGCCTTGCTCTTTCCGGTGCGATCGACAATCCGCTGCTGATTCCGGATTCGCTGTATTTCCATCTTTCGGATATGGAGACGGCGGATGCGCTTGAAGCGGAAATCGGGAAAATCGGCTTTATCAAAGAAGTCAAGCTGACCAAATACATGTCGGATGCGGCGACCTCGCCGTCCGCAAGGCTCTCGCAGATGATTTCCGTTCTGCTTGTGGGAATCGTCGCCATCGGTTTTGTGATTCTCCTGCTTGTGATTTTTTTCAACATGAATGCGCGTCACCGTGAGCTTGCGGTGCTGTCGGCACTCGGAAAGCGGAGAAGCGCCGTTTCCGCTTCCTTTTTCCTCGAGGTGCTCTTGCTGTTTCTCGCGGGATATTTGCTTGCCGCCGTTATTTTTGCCGGCGCGGTCTCTCTTTGCGCTGCACCGATTACGGCGTATCTGAATGCGGCTGAAATCAGCGCGCAGATTTCCAATGAGACGGCGGATTTTGTTTTGCTCGGCAATCCGGGAAGCGATCATATACTGGAAAAAATGGCGGATTTCGCATATCTTGCGGGGGAATATATTCTGCCGGCAATGCTTGTCACGGCGGCGCTTGCGGGTGTGATCCTGCTCGGCGTTTATCTGTTCGTCCGGATTTATGTGAGCAGAATCAACGCTTTGTCTGCGGTAGGAGGGAAGGAATGATTATAAAACTTGCTTTTCGCAACCTTGTCAGAATGCCGTGGCGAACCGTCCTTTACTTCTTGGTGGTTTTCTTCCTCGTGGTGGCCGTGACGGCGTCGGTATTCGTCTATACGGCTTGTACGGGCGCGAAAACGGCGCTGGATGAGGCTTATATTTTTGTCGCGTCCTTGGTGCCCAGGGATGTGAGCGCACATGTATCCCTGCGGGATATCGGATATTGTCTTTCCGGCGCGGATATTATCTCCTATAACGTGTCGATGTCGGAAAACGAGGGCGTTATCGCCGGCGGCGCCAATATGTTCCGACTGCCGGAAAAGGTTGCGCCGGAGGATGCCGCGCCGATTTGGAACGACGAGGCGAGCTGTGAGCTTGTCGCAGTGGAAAATCTGTATCTTACCCATCCGTTTTTCACGGGAGAATGCACGATAACCGAGGGCACGGGACTGACGGCGGCCGGGTATGGCGGAAGCCGTGCGGAGCTGGTGATCCCTTGGTGGCTGGCGGAGCAATATGACATATCGGTGGGGGATACCCTGATTCGGCGTTATTACAGACAGGATTACAGCAGATTTACTTTTTTTGAGAGTGTCGTCGTCGGCATTTATAAGTCCAATGTTCCGTCGTCCTCTTATGAGGATTATCCCGCCTATCTGCCGCTTGCCGTGGCGGAGCTGGATTACGGAAGTGTGACCTCCGGATATCTTTCTTCTACCGCAAGCCTGTGGGTGGACCGTGCGGATTTTGTCTTGAAGGGACGCGGCGATTTTGATGCGTTCGTCAGGAATGCGGAAAAAAACGGGCTGAATTTTCAGCAGGCGGATATTCTATTCAATAACAGCTCTTATGACGTGCTGTCGGAGGAGCTGCAAAATATTTGCGTGATTGCGGTTCTGGTTTTTGCCGTCGTTTTGCTCGTGGGACTTGGCGTTTTGATTTTCTTTACCGCATATTTCAGCAATTCCCGCAGAAAAGAGAAGGAAATTCTCCGTGCGCTCGGGATGAAGAAGCATGCGGTCTCCGGCATGATTGTAACGGAGCTTGCGATTATTATCGCAGCAGCCGCGGTTTCCGGCTTTTTTGGGGGACGTCTTGCGGCGGGAAAGCTTTGCCGGTATGTCAACGATACCGTGCTTGCCGAAGCGGCGGAATCCGCCGTGCTTCGGGCGGCCGATGCAGCGCGTCAAAATCCGGCGTCTATGGCGCTGGAAAGGGAAACAACGGTTGAAATTTCCCTCACGGGCGGCAGGGCAAGCGTGCCGGAGGTTCCGATCAATGCTCGGAGAACGATAAAAGACGAAGAAATCGGCGTCAACCGCCATATTTTCTATGATGTCGGCGTACTTGAGACATTTCTGGATAACATATGGACGCCGACTGCGGTTGTCGGCATTTCGGATATCGGCTCGGTAAAAACCTCGATTTCGTTCGATGCGGTACAGGCGCTCCCGAATTATTATGAGGGCTTTGTCTATGCGTTTGTCAGCGAGGAGGTTGGATTTGAGGGAGAACGGAAAGTCATCCATCTCGGCGCACATGACCAAGAGGATTACAGAATTGTCACCGCGTCGGGGATTATGGATGCCTATCTGCCGAGAAACACGATGGTGATTGTGGTGGGCACGTACGAGGAGAACGAATATTGCTCCGGCACGGATATTCTTGTCCGATTGGAGGATTATCAAAGACTTTACAGCGCGCTTTCCGTCACCGACGAGGATTTCTATTTTGAGCGAATCGATACCGTTTTGAAAAAAGAACGCGATAGCGCAGGAGGGACAGATGAGCATTCTTGAAATACGCGGCCTCGCCTATGATTATGTGACGAAGGCGGGCGCCGTTCATGCCTTGAAGCATGCGACGGCAAGCTTTGAGATGGGAACCGTTTACGCCATCGTAGGGCGTTCCGGAAGCGGAAAATCCACCTTTATGTCGCTTTTGGCGGGACTTGACGTGCCGAAAAGCGGACAAATTCTGTATAACGGCACGGACCTTGCGGGACTTGACCGAGACCGGTATCGCAGGGAGCATGTCGGAATGGTTTTTCAGTCCTATTATCTTTTGCCCCAGCTGACGGCGGTTGAAAATGTGGAGCTTGCCTTGGAGCTTTCCGGAAAAAAAGAGGGCAAACGGGCGCGAGCGGAGGAGATGCTTGCGCTTGTGGGCTTGGAAAGGGTCCAGTATAAAAAGCGGAGCACCGAGTTTTCCGGCGGCGAGCAGCAGCGAATCGCGGTTGCGCGCGCGATTGCGGCGGACCCGGAAATTCTCCTTGCCGATGAGCCGACGGGAAATTTAGACAACGAAAACAGCGCCAATATTGTGGAGATTCTGATTGATATGGCGCATCGGTACGGCAAATGTGTCGTTGTAATCACACATGCGATGGAGGTGGCAGAAAAAGCCGATGTCATTTTGCGCATGAGCGACGGTGTCTTGGCGACGCCGCAGGAATCGGTGATAGCCGATTCGACCGATACGGATTAAGCCTGAGAATAAAAACAATAACGGCAGAGATTTCGGAAAAAAGAGCTGAACGCGAGAAGCGTTCAGCTCTTTTTTTCTTGTCGGGAATATTTATGGCCGCATACCGCCGCCTTTGCCGCCGGGATCACCGCCGATTCCTCCGCCGATTCCGCCCTGCCCGCCGCCGAAGCCGCCGCCGGAGGAGCCGTAAAGATTCGAGGTCATCGTGATCTGTGTGATCACGGTGCCGCCCGTTTTTGTCGTGTTCTGTGCGAAGCCGTTTTCATCGGCATCTGTAATCACGGCGCCGCTGTACAGCGTGTAGGTACTTCCGCTTTGGATACCGGGCGCCGTGATGACAGCCGACTGATAGCTTTTGGGCGCGGTAAAGGATGCGATTACGGTGCCGTCGGCATCACAGATGCAAAAGCTCTGTCCGGCGGACTGGGTGGAGAAGCTGCAAAGAATAGCCCCCTGATTTTCCGCCGAGGAGAAGCCCTGCGCCATTCCGGAGGAGCCGAGCGCAATCACAATGCCGCCCGTGACGGTGCCCGAGGTTTCATAATCGATGGCGCCGTTTCCGCTGTTTGTCGGCCCTGCGACGAGCGTGATGCCGCCTGTGACCGTAAGCGTGCCGTTGGAGTCGATGCCGTCGCCGGAGGCGTCGACGACGATATAGCCGCCGGATATCGTGATGGTTCCGGTCGAGCCGGTGAACATCCCCTGACCCGGTCTGCCGCCAAGCGATGAGCTGTCGTTTCCGCCCGCGCCGTTGATTCCGTCGTCGGACGCGACAATGGAGATGACCCCGCCGGATATTGTGACGTTTGTGGCTTCTATGCCCTCATAGCTTTTTCCGATATCGATTGTGCCGCCGGAAATGGCGAGATTGGTGTCCGCATGGATGCCGTCGTCGCCGGAAAGCAGGGAAAGCACGCCGTTTGTAACGGCGATGTTGCCGTTGCTGTGAATCGAATCGTCGGAGGAATCGATGCGGAAAGTACCGTCGGTTATGATAAGCTCCGTGCCCGCTTTAAGCCCTTTGGCGGATTCTTCGTCGGCAGTCGTCTGCGTCGTACCGCCAAAGCCTCCGAAACCGCCCCAGCTGCCCCAGCCGGAATTCCATCCGCCGTCGGCGCCGGTTGAGGCATTGGCGCTGCCGCCGCCGCTTTCAATGATAAAATCGCCTCCGGTGATGTTCAGCACCGTTTCGGCTTGGATGCCGTCATTTCCCGCCGTAATATCGATTGTGCCGCCGGAAATATAGATATAGCCGCGCGAGGTATCCTCGTCGTTGCTCGAGCGGATTCCGTCGCTTCCGGCGGTGATGCGGATTGTGCCGCCGCCGATTTTGACGCAGTCCTTCCCGTCGATACCGGCTTTGACGGATGTCACCGTGATGACGCCGCCCGTGATGATGAGGTCATCCTTTGAGACGATTCCGTGCTTGTAATTGCCGTTTACCGTGAGGCTGCCGCTGCCGTTGACGGTGAGGTCCTCCTTGGAGAAAAGCGCGGCGTCGAGCGTCGAGCCGTCGTCGACGATTTCATAAGAGCTTCCGTCGGAGAGAAAATTCTCGCTGCCGTCCGCAAGGGTGATGAAAACCTTGTCCGCGCACTTGATATAGACGGCGGGACCGTCCGTGCAGGAAAGGGAAACGCCGTCGAATACCAGCTGGATTTTATCCGTTTTGGCCGCGTTTACGGTCAGTGTGGCGTCGGTGGCGGCGCCTTTTACAAGATAGGTCCCGGCAGCGGTAATGGTTACGTCTGCTCCGTCTGCCGTGGCTCCTGTGCCCGTCACGCGGCTGCCGGCCTCGGAAAAGAGAATTTCCGTGGCGGAATTTTCATCATATTCGGTGTTTTCGTCCCGTCCCGAGAAAGAAAAATCCATGCCGTCCGTCTGCGCGGAATCGATGATGCCGGAGGCGGAGACGGATGTAGAGCCGTCTGTGGACGAAGAGGTCCCCGGGATTTGTCCCGGCGTATCCGAACATGAGGAAAGAAGCAGGGCTGCCGCCATGCACAGCGACAGGAATAGGGGAATGGCACGCCGTTTTTTCATAGCTCCTCACTCCTTTCGGCGGCTTCCATAATGGAGATTTCGAGATTGCCGTTGCGGCAGCGCAGCTCATCGATAAAAGCTTTGGCCGAATCGGCATTTTTCAGTTCAATTCGATAAAGAAGCTTGTAGAGGCTTCCCATATTGCTGGTTTTGACGCTCAAAAGCTTGCGGCTTTTCGTATATTCGTCGAACAGATCGTCGAACGCGCCGCTGAAATTCAGGGTTTCCGGAACGGTTATGTGAAGCTCCGTCATTTTTTCACCGGGAATCCGGAGGCTCATGAAAAGAAGCATCACGGCGCACACGATGACGGTAAAAACAATCGCGATTCCGACGTAACCCGCCGCACAGGCAAGTCCCGCCGTCATGACAAAGAAAATCGAGACGATCTCCTTGGCTTTGCCTGCCACCGAGCGGAAACGGACGAGCGAAAAAGCGCCCGCGACGGCGATTCCCGTTCCGATATTGCCGTTCACCATGACGATGACGGTCTCGACGACCGCCGGCAGCAGAATCAGACAGACGAGAAAGCTTTTGGAAATATGGGAACGGTAGGAGGCGGCTGCCGCAGCCGCGATTCCGCAGATGAGGGCGACCGCGGTGCAGATCAGATAATTTCCGATGGTGACGGTGCCGTTTGTGATGGAAACAAAGATATCAGGCATAGATAAAATCTCCTTTTTCGGCAGAGGATTTGGTTTCGGCAAGGCCTGTTAAATAGGCTGTGCCGTATTTGGAAAACGAGGTGGGGAAAATCCCGTTTTCATCGAGCGCGCGGGAGAGCCATAAGGGCATGGCACCCTCGGTTTTGATCTCCAAAAGGTGTTCGCCGCTGCGTATCAGCGGCTTGCCGGCGGTTCCGGCTTCCAAAGATACTTCTGTTTCACGGTATCGGATTCCGGTGTCGAAGGTCAGACGCAGATCGGGCGAGGCTGCGGAATAGAACGCCTCACGCTCATAGGAAAGGGAAATCCGCGGCGCAGGCCATCCGTAAAATTTCATCGCTTGGTCGATCTCCCGCATGATCTGCGTATCGGCGGGTTTTTTCGCGAATGCGAGATATTCCTTGGCTTCTCCGAGCGTCATGGCGATCCGGCGTTTGTATACGACGCCGTCGAATTTTTTTTTGATTTCAAGAAAAACCGTGCTTCCGACCTGCGGGGGGCCGTAGCTTCGCAGGCGCAGCTTTTCTTTATAGGTATGCGCGTCGATGGAAGCCCGGATGATTCGGTGGTTTGGTGTATCGAGATAGAGATTGCAGACGGTGCTTTTCCCGTAGGAGTCGGGTATGAGCTTGTCGCGTATCTGTGAAAAAAATCGCGCGTACGTGTTTCCATCCAAAAGATATTTTTTTTCGACCCGTTTGAAAATACAGATATCGGACGGCATGATGCTCCTCCTTTTCATTCCGTTTTTGACTGTGCTTTGATTTTATCGCATGAAGCTGAAAAAAAGCTGAAAAAAGTATTTCAGCATTTTTTCAGCTTTTTCCTTTACAATGATTGCGCATGGGGATGCGATCGGTTATAATAAAATCGGAAATACATAGGAAAGAAGGCGGCGGACATGCGCATATTGATTGTAGAAGATGAAAAAAGGCTCGCCGATGCGCTGCGGCAGATCCTTTTGGAGCAAAAATATTCGGTGGACGTCGTTTTTGACGGCAGGGAAGGCTATGAGTACGCCAAAAGCGGAATCTATGACTGCATGATTCTCGACGTGATGATGCCGCATATGACGGGCTTTGAGGTGGTTTCCGCTCTGCGGCAGGAAAAAATAGGAACGCCGGTGCTGATGCTGACCGCCCGGGACACGGTCCCCGATAAGGTGAGAGGTCTTGACGCCGGTGCGGACGATTATATGACGAAGCCCTTTTCACCGGAGGAGCTGCTTGCGCGCGTTCGGGTGCTGTCGCGGAGAAAGGGCGAGGTGGTGCTGGATGAGATGCGGTTTGCCGATATCCTGTTCAATCAGTCGAGTGCGGAGCTTTCCTGCGCCTCGACCGCAAAAAGCATTCGTCTGAATTATAAGGAAGCGGAGATGATGAAGCTCTTTTTGGCAAGACCGGAGGGGATTTTATCCAAAGAGGAGCTGATTACAAAAATATGGGGCTATGATTCCGATGCGGGAGACAACAACGTCGAGGCTTATGTGTCGTTTCTTCGGAAAAAGCTTCTGTATGTAGGCTGCAAAACCGAAATCGTTTCCATCAAAAAGGTCGGATATAAGCTTGAGGTGCCGGAATGTTAAAAAAATTGAAGCATAAATTTATTCTCATCAATATGCTGATGGTCGGATTGGTGATTATCTTCATTTTTACGGCGGTTTGCATTTTGACGTATCGCTCCGAAAAGAATGAAATCAAGCGTTCGCTCGAACAAGTGATTTCTCTCAAAGGAAAGGACGAAATTCATATCGGCGGCGCACCGGAAATCGGCGGCGTCATGCCTTTGCCGTATGTATACGCCTTTTCCGTGCTTGTGGATGAGAACGGAGAAATCACGGGGCGTTATGAAAACGGCGCGGATATGGATGAGGACGTTCTTGCGAGCGCAGTCGGGCTTGTCATGGACAGCGATGCTCAGAGCGGGACGCTCCGGAGCTTCGCGCTGATCTACATGAAAAAGAGTATCCCGAATGGCACCGTGATTGCGTTTGCCTCGCTTGAACCCTTGAAAATCACCATGAAAAATACGGTTTTGATTTCCGTTGCCGCCTGCCTTTCCAGTCTTTTGATTTTTCTGTATGTCAGCAATGTTTTGGCCGGCTTTGCCATCAAGCCGATTGCGGCGGCATGGCGGCAGCAGAAACAGTTTGTAGCCGACGCATCTCACGACCTGAAAACGCCTTTGACCGTGATTCTTGCCAATACGGGCATTTTGATGTCACATAAGGAGCAGACTTTGGAATCCCAGCTCAAATGGATTGAAAGCACCGAGGAGGAGGCGCAGTATATGCGGGGGCTTGTGGACCGCATGCTGGAGCTTGCCAAATCCGAAGATATGGGGACAAAGGCCATGCTTTCCGACCTCGATATCAGCGAGCTTTCCCAGCGTGTCATTCTGCAATTCGAGCCTGTGGCCTTTGAGAGGCAGGTGACGATTGAAAGCGACATCGCACCGGAGGTCCGTATCAAAGCGGAGATGGAATCTTATGTCCGTCTTATCCATATCCTGATTGACAACGCGATTAAATACAGCCCGGAGGGCGGACGTGTTACCGTGCGTCTTTCCGTGGCGAAGCAGACGGCAAGGCTTTCGGTCCACAACGAAGGGGATGCGATACCGGCGGAGGATCTTCCGCATATTTTCGAGCGGTTTTATCGGGCGGATAAGGCGAGGGGAACCGGCGGATACGGACTCGGTCTTTCCATTGCCAAAAATATTGCCGAGGCGATGGGAGGCAAAATCAGTGCGGAGAGCAGTCCCGCGCGCGGAACGGTCTTTACGGTCCTGCTTGGGAAATTATCATAAATAAATTAAGATACAAGGCAGGGGAGTGGCCCTGCCTTTGTTTTTTGCGCCTTCCTTTAATATTTGATGTTAGGATATGTCCGATGGATTCGGAGACGAGCCGAAATTGCAGGAGGCATTTTAAAATTTTTATAAATTTCTTTTTTAGTCGTGTTTGGAATAAATTTGCCGCTTTCCGTATGGTAATGTAAATATATGTTATATTAGTAAGGAGAAGGCAAATATGAGAATGTTGATTAAAAATGGGAAAATCAATTCCTGCGGTGAACGAATCAAAGAGCTACGACAAACGCTTGGGATTTCTCAGAATGATTTGGCGGTGAAGCTTCAGCTTGTCGGACTTGGCATCACGCAGAAAACGATCAGCAGGATCGAAACGGGAGATCGTGTCGTCCCCGACTATGAACTGAAATATTTCGCGGAGGCCTTGGGCGTATCGGTAAGCTTTTTGCTTGGCTTGGAACCGTAAAAGAAAAAGGAAAGGGAGAGCGTCCGCTCTCCTTTTTTGAATGCCGATTGCAATAGAAGAAAAATCAAAAACCCTTGCAGAAGCAAGGGTTTTTCCATGGAGCTGATAGCCGGAATCGAACCGGCGACCTCATCCTTACCAACTATAAATTTTACTTCTTGTCATTTGTGGCAAAGTCTGTTTTTCTTAGGTTTTATGCGGGTTTTGAGGTTTTCGCCTTTTGTGTCGTTTCGTAATTTTGGGCATTATTTCGTGAAAATAATGCCCAAATAATGCCCAAGAAATTGCTATGCTTGCAATTCAGATTTGTCCTGATTTCGGCTGCCGAAAACCCGCTCAAATGTATCGCTTGCTTCCTCGTCTTTCTTTTTGAGAGCATGCGCGTAAATGTTCATTGTTGTCGACGGTTGCGCATGTCCGAGACGATTGGCGACGGTAATGACATCTTTGTTATCGGCGATTAGAAGCGTTGCCGAGGTGTGACGCAGCCCGTGAAGCGGAATATCGGGGAGGAGCTGCGCTTTTCGCTCTTCATCAGTCAATCGAGCATCGGACATAATAGAGGCGTTATGCGCCGCAATTATATGCTTGAATTTGTGATACGGTGTTGAAACGTCCATCGGCTTCCCGTTCCATTGCGTAAAAAGCAAGCCGGCTGAATTGTTCCATTTGTCGCCGAGTGCAAGGGCAGCGCTCATTTGTTCAATTTGGTATTTTTTTAAGACCGACATCAAAGAATCCGGCATGGTAACCGTCCGAACGGAGTTTCTTGTTTTTGGCTGTTTGATTGTTCGGATTTTGTTTACATAGCAAACGGATTTGCTTACATCTATCGTCTTGCCGACAAAATCAATATCCTGCCATGTCAAGGCGAGAATTTCGCTTCGGCGCAGTCCTCCGAAAAGAGCGATATAGAAAAACACCTTAAATTGCAGATCAATGGAGCGCAGCTCCTTGTACTCGTTGACATGATATCCTTTTCCGGTGTCGTCGATTCGATCGTGCGCCTTGTAGGTATATTCATATTCCCGATCGAGCGCATCAAGAAAAATTTTTGTCTGTTCCGGTGTGAAATGTTTGATATCGCCGGCAGCGCGGTTTTTCTTTGGTTTGGTTGCGTGTGCGCATGGGTTTTCTGATATTACCATCCATTGGACGGCCGTTGAAAAAACACTGCTCAAAATCACACTGAATTTTTGGATCGAAGTTGGGCTATATCATCCCGTTCTGCCATCAAGGCGGCTGCCGTCTTTGGCAAGATCGTTATAAAACGCGGTAATATGGAGCGGGGTGATTTTCGCTATTTTCAAGTGTCCGAGCTTCGGGATGACAATCTGATTCATGACGCGCTGATACATGGCAAGCGAGGACGCTTCAAGTTGCGATTCTGCATATTCCGCAAACCATCTTGCGGAGAACTCTGCAAGCGTCAGCTTTTCACCGTTCAAATATTTTCCGCTGATAACTCTTTGTTCAAATTCATAAGCAAAATTTTGCAATGCTTTTTGATTTTGTTTTTCAGTCCTCTGCGGGTCAGGCGTAAAGGTCGTCAATTGCACTAACTGTTTGCCGAAAGAATCGTACCCGCAAAACACTTTCACCCGGTAGGTGTTGCCCCCTTTTCAATATGCGCCATTTATTGACCGCCTTTCATCCAATCGGTGGTGGATATGCTTGTTTTCATGTCGTCAACGCTGATTTCGCCGTTTTGACATTTGATAAGCTGTCCTTTTGCGAATGCCGACCAAACCGCGAACCGTTCTTCAAGCCCTTGGATATTGTCTTTGTTCCGTTGCTTGCGAGCGTTCTGCGTTTTGTAGATTTTGCGGTATTCGCGCAGCACTTCGTCGCCGTTGATCTTGTTTTCATAGCCGATCTGGCGGCATGTGCGATTGCCCTTGAATATGTTGTTGCAGTAAATTTCATCGGAGCGGGATTCCGGCACGAAGTATTTGCCGCAGTTTTGACAGCGTTTTAATTCAATGCCGCGTCGTTGCATTTCCATTGTATCGAATAGAACCAGTTCAGCAATATCCCAAAAATAATAGGTTGTTTGGTTTTTGGATTTATCAAATGAGAACATTGTGATAGCAGGCGGTGAATTTTCTTGATTCCATAACGCTGTGAAAAAAAACTCCCACTTATACAGGTTATTACTCCATAAATTATGGATTTTTTTAAATGCTTCAAAATTAAAATCGCCATTTTCTGAAACATAATTTTTAAAGTTTTGTTCTGAATATTCTACCGCGTCCCAAACGTCTTTTCTTCGGGTTAAAGATTCGATTTCTGTTAGCAATGGGTGTAGATTTTTGCTTTCGGCGGTAAGCTCCCCCCATCTGAGTGTCTCGGTCATATGGCTCCACTCGAATATTTTTCCTGTATGTGCACAATATTGCACATAAGCTATTATTTCTTCATCTCTACTCATTATATTTAACTTTGTCATAGGTTCATCATAAAAATACCCTGGTTCATCTTTTACAAAAAAATATGTTAATTTATAATCATTTCGCATTTCATCGTTACTGACCACCGAATAGATAAATTTTCCTGAAAGCATTTTATCCTCCTTTTTATTGTCCAAATAATGGTAAATGCTCTTTATATGAGTTGTAACGAGTAGACATTTTATATTTGCGTGTCGCCGTTGATTGACTGTCTATAAAATATTTACAAAAAGTCTTGACGGCTTGTCCAATATTTGATACAATATTGTTGTAGACAGTATAACACAATTAAAATGAAAAGTCAACAATGATTTGAAATAAATAAAAAAGAAAGGAAGTTACCACAAATGACAAACGAAGAGCTGAAACTAAGAGCCGCCGGAGCGGGCGTGAAATTGTGGCAGATTGCCGAAGCGCTGGGGATTGCCGACTGCGCATTTTCGCGCAAGCTGCGCCGCGAGCTGCCCGACGAGGAAAAAGAGAAGATACTCGCCATCATCGACGAGCTGAAAAAGGAGGTGCAATGATATGCCGAGGATGCGGACAATATCGGAGGCTTACAAAGAGATCAAGTCCAAAGATGCAAACACGTCGATGACGCCGTATTTCCTGCGCCGGCTTGTCTTGCTGGGGGAGATACCCTCAATCAAGGCAGGGCGCAAGTATCTTGTCAACATGGACATGCTTGACGCGTATTTGTCCGCAGGCAATTCCGGTTGCGGGGTGAATAGATGAGATTTTACATAGCACAGACGGACGGGCGGTGATAAATTTTGTCGGACAATAGGGCTTTTTTGATTTATCTTGATTACGAGGAACATTTCAAACAAATAACACATGAGCAAGTCGGCGAGCTCATTATGGGTATGATTGCATATTCTAAAACAGGAATTGTCCCAAAATTCAGCGACGGGGCGGTGTCTATGGCGTTTTCTTTCATGAAATCACAGCTCGACAGAGATTCAGACGCTTATCGCCGGAAATGTGAAATCAATCAAGAGAACGGCAAACATGGTGGCAGACCAAGGAATAACCGAACGGTTTCTGAAAAAACCGAACGGTTTTCGGAAAAACCCAAAAAAACCGAACGGTTAATTCCAAAACCCAAAAAACCCAATACAAATACAAATGCAAATACAAATGCAAATACAAATGCAAATACGGAGATTTATTCTCATGCCGAAACAGCTAAAGCTGTTTCTCGTGAGAGCGCAGACGTACCGCTGCCGGAAAAAAATGCTCCGCGTTCCCGTAAAAAAGAATCGCAGGACAGCTACAAGCAGATTCAGGACATGTATAACAGCATCTGCGTGTCATTGCCACGATTGACAACGCTTTCCGATGCCCGAAAACGGTTGATACAAACGCGATTGAAAAGCTATTCGCCCGAACAGATCAGAGCCGTATTTGAAAAGGCGGAAGCGAGCAGCTTTCTCCGAGGAGAAAAAGGCGGGGAAAAGGGAACATTCAAAGCATGTTTTGACTGGCTCATGAAAGACGCGAACTTTGCCAAGACGCTTGACGGCAATTATGACGACAAGATCGCCGCGGGCTCCTCTCGAAAGGCAGACGAGCTTGACGGGATTTTTTAGCCGCCCGTCGGAGAACAGGGGGAAGCGATGAAGCATTATGAATCAAAATCCGCTTTGTGCCCGTTTTATCACAGTGAGGAAGCACGCGCCATTCACTGCGAGGGCACCGAGGAGAACAATGTCTTGCATCTGATTTTTTGGTCGCCGGAGAGTAAGCAGAAATACGAGGAGCGATTTTGCTGTGCTGCTTTTGCAAAGTGCCGACTCTGCGGAATGCTGTATCAAAAATACGGGGATGACTGGAACGTCGGAAACATGGATTAAGGTCGCCGCGCCTCGATTGCTGTCGGAGTAAATCGGGAATGTACGACCGCATGCGAACGCATGCGACCGCATACGGAAATCAAAAATAAAAAATTCATAACACAGAAAGGACAAGAGCATGGAGGAAAGAGAAACATTCACAATGGAGGACGCAATCGGGGACATGATGAGAGGCATAGAAAAGAAAGCCAAAACAGCGAATCCGCCGGAGCCGGAGGATTACATCGGCGGAGACGGTCTGCTGTATTGCGGAAAATGCCATACGCCGCGTCAGATTCGTTATCATGGGCGCATCGGTTCCGTTATGTGCGATTGCCGCGAAAGAGCACAGAAAGAAAAAGAAATGAGGAAACGGGAAAAAGAACGCGGGGAATTTGTGAACCGTCTGCGCTGCGACTGCTTTCCCGAAAGCGAAATGGGCGAATGGACGTTTGAGAACGACGACGGGCTGAATCCGAAAAGCATTGACACGGCGCGGAAATATGTGGAGAATTTCGACAAAATGAAAAGCAACGGGATGGGGCTGCTGCTCTATGGGGAACCGGGCACCGGAAAGACCTATCTTGCCGCGTGCATCGCAAATGCATTGATCGAGCAGTGTCATCGGGTACATATGACAAACTTCTCGCGCATCGTCAATCTGATTCAGAACCGTTTCGAGGGAAGGCAGGCTTATATCGACAGCTTGAACCGCTATTCGCTTCTGATTTTGGATGATCTCGGCATTGAGCGCAAGACGGGCTATATGCAGGAGAATATTTACACGATTATCGACAACCGGTATCGGATCGGCTTGCCGATGATTATCACGACCAACCTGACAAGGCAGGATTTCGTAACGGATGACATCACCTTGAAACGCATTTACGACCGCATTTTAGAGCGGTGCATTCCGGTGGAAGTGACCGGAACCAATCGCCGATATGCAAACGCAAGGCAGGATATGGAGAGTGCGCGCCGCCTTTTGGGGCTGTGAACAGAAAGACGGAACGCAGCGGAGCGGTTCGGATTGCCGAAAGCGACGATTTTATCAGAAAACGGCAATAAAAAAAGAATGTCCATCCTCTTTTCCTCGGGAATATGCCACCGACTGGACGCCGGCGGTGGAATCTCATATAACCGGCGGAACCGGCGAAAGCGGCATACGTCGCCGGCATAAGCCTGTGAAAGCGGAACATTACGGAACCCATAAAAAAGACAAAAAGAGCGGGGATTGTCCCGCTCCGTTTTGCTTTATGTGGCTGTTCCCGCTCATGGAAGATTTTCATGGATGCGTAAATGGGGCGATTTAAGGCGTCTGCAACGCGATGAAAATAAATGCATAAAGTCCCTCGTCAAATCCAATAAAATGCGTTCTACATGGCTTGCAAGCGATCATTTCGCGTTCTGCGCAGCTGCTTCCCATTGTAAAAGCCGCGGGGAGAATGGATGATGCCCTTATTTTCCCGCTTGTCGGATGACGGTCATATACAGATCAAGCTGTCTGTCTTCCAGCGCTCCCACAAGCTCGGCAAATGGCTCGATGTTTCCGTCGAGCGCGTATATCTCCAATTTCTCAAAGTAGGAGAGGCGCTCCTCTTTCGGAATTGAAACAGGCAAGAATCCGTCCTGCATCAGCTGATAATTCATGAGCAGGCGCGCTGTTCTTCCGTTTCCGTCGACAAAGGGATGAATCTTGACAAATTCGGCATGCGTCCATGCTGAAAGACATATGGCATCAATCTCGTGCTTCTCGGTTAAGTCCGTGTAAAACGTCTTGATTTGACGATACATCTCATTCGGCGACGGCGGCGTATGGCGCGCACCGGAGATATATACGTCGACATTTCGGTAAATTCCCCCTGCTGTAATGTTTTCCATCAGCAGTGCGTGAATGTCTTTGACTGCGTTTTCATCAAGAGGTTTGCCCTCTGTGATGCGCCTTTTCACATAATCGAAAGCTTTCTTGTGGTTTATGACCTCGTATATTTCGCGCAGCTCTTTCCCGCCGATGGATACCTGATCTTCGAGCAGGAGTTTTGTTTCCATCAGGGAAAGCGTGTTGCCCTCAATCGCGGTGGAATTGTGCGTATATTCGATCTCAAAGGCGCTCATGTAATTTTCATACACAGCGCGCGGCAGGGCATGGATATTTTCTTTGATAAACGCTTTTTTCTGCTGTAACTGCTCTGTGTTCATGTTCCTGCCTCCTTAAAAATCGATGCCTTGTATGGAATGCTCGTATATGAAATCGGTGAGCGGCTCCGAATCGCCGGTGTCATAAAAATGCAGTAAGCGCTCGTTGAATCCCTCCATATTGCTTTCCTTGACGGTCAGCATGCCCGCTCCGGCCTGCAAAAGAATCTTATTTGCCAAAACAAGGCTTGTGCGCTTGTTTCCGTCCCAAAAGAGCTGCCCGCGCGTCCCCCAGGCAAAGGCGGCAAGGGCTTTCGATGTCGCCGTTTCCTCCGCGGAGAGAAGCGCATCAAGCTCTTTTCGGCACGTTTCCTCATTCGGGATAGGCGGCATATAGTCGGTGCCGGAGATGCCGACCGTTCCGGTGCGCAGCTTGCCCCATGCGAGCGCCTCATTGCGCGCAATATAACCGTTCAGACCGCACAGATAATCCAAGGTGACGGGCTCGTCGATTGAGCCCAGCAGAAACCGCCACGCGTCCCGCATGTTTAAGATTGCCTGAATATCGTCGAGCTGCACGTTCGGAACGTTGACGCCCTCTAAAATCGTCCGCGTCTGCGGGAACGTAACCGCTCGGTTTTCCATCTTCATGCCGCAATAGACGTTTTCGTCCCATTTCTTTTTGGCAAGAAAGGCGCTTTGCTCCGGCGTCAGGCTGTATTTATTTTCATAGTGTTTCATATGATGTTCTCGCTTTCGTTGTGTTGAGGGAATTACCCTGCAATGATTTTGATGTGCCGTTCCAGCTCCTCCGCCTCATAATCCGCAATCAGTTTTACGAGTGCGTCCGGAGAGTGTTCGTCTCCATAATAACGGTCAAAGCTGTCGTAATATTTGCGGCGATCAGCGAATTTGATATTGACGGGTAGCAGTCCCGCCTTCATCAGCTCCAGATTCAGAATGAGCCGTCCGGTGCGTCCGTTCCCGTCAATGAACGGATGGATGCCCTCAAACCGCAGGTGAAATTCCGCGACCGCTTCTATGATATGCATATTCCGTTTCATCTCCTCATAATCCGCGAGGAGCTGCTCCATTTGGACGGGGACGAGGTAAGGCTGCGGTGGTGTGTGGACGGCTCCCATGATGGTGACGCCGATGCCTCTGTATGTGCCTTTGTTGGCGGCGTCGTGCATGAGCACCAGGGAATGGATGTCTTTGATAACCCGCTCTGTGAGCGCTGTTTTGGCGTCTGCAAGGCTTATGACATATTCAAAAGCATCTCTGTGCCCGATTGCTTCCAAATGCTCTTTGATAGGCTTTTCGGCGATTGTGATGCCGTCCTGCAAAATCATCGCAGTTTCCCGCAGCGTCAGCGTGCTGCCCTCAATGGCATTTGAATGATAGGTGTTTTCTATCATGAACTCGTCGCGCAGCCGTTTCAGCTCGGTTTCATTGAGCGGGCGCATGGCTTCAAGCTTGTGCGTGAGTTCGTCGATTCGTGAAAAATCCATGTGGATGCTCCTTTCTTTGGAATGGCAATATGATTGCCGCTTTTATGGCTTTTCAACATTATCCCGCTCGATGGTTTCTTCAATGGCGCGATTGATAAAGCCGTTTACGCTCTCGCCGCGTTTATCTGCATGGGATTTGATATAATCTTTTTTGCCTTTGGGTACGGTTAGATTGATTCGGTCATATGTCTTTTCTATAAATTGATTTTTATAAGTGGTCGAATCAAATTTTTCGTTTTGAGTATCTTTTATTTTATGCTCCTTTGCGCGTTGTTGGATTGATTATATCATATTTTTTTAACTTGCGCAAGATGTGATATGATGGAATCACAAGGTAAGGGAAAGCAGACGAAAGTAGGCGAAAGCCGAAATCAAGAAGGCAACGTAAGAGCGGAACCGGATGCGGAAGTAGCAGTATAAATTACAGACGCTGCAAAGCCCTCCGCCTCTTACCTGAAAAAGAGAGGAGCATACCAATGAGCACAAACGAAATGATCGCAAGCATTAAGGAGCTGAAAAGCCTGCAAGCGTTGATTGAGGAAGCGGAGGCAGAAGCCGAAGCAATCAAAGATGCGCTGAAATCGGCTATGGGAGATCAAGAGGAGGTGAGAGCGGGAGAATATAAGGTTACGTATAAAAGCGTCACAAGCGTCAGAATCGACACGACCGCGCTGAAAAAAGCAATGCCGGACATTGCCGAGGCGTTCACGAAAGAGAACACCACGCGCCGCTTCTCGATTGCATAAGGAGGGAACGATGACACCATTGAAAGCCATTCGTGCCAAATGCATGGACTGCTGCTGTGAATCAGCATATGAGGTGCGGATGTGTCCCTGTTCGGATTGTCCGCTATATCCCTATCGCTTCGGAAAGAATCCCCGCAGAATGCAAACAGGCGAGGGGGACATCCCGCCAGAATCGATTCTGAGCGAAAAAACCCCGTCTCAATTCGCGATTCAGAGACAAACACATTTTGCAAGGGTAAATGTACCACCCGACACAGAAAACGAAAAAGAAGCCCTTTTCTGCGCGCCTGCCAGCGTCACAGAAAAAGGCTCATAACACAGCCGCCGGAATGGACAAGAACCCCAAACCAAAAACGATTCAAAATCAAAACCGAGCGGGTGTGATTATCATACCACGCCCGCTCCGAAAAGTCAAGAAAGGAATTTTAACATGGATTTACGTAAGTTGTATTTCGATATTAGCGATGATTTCAAAATGGATAACCCGTTTGAAACCGGAAAGAACAATGAGTTATTTGACAAAATTTGTGACAAGCATTTTGGCAGAAGTGAGGAATATAACGACGATTTTGAGGAAGCATGGGAAGATTTATGCGCGCTGGTATCAGAGGAAAGAGAAAACGCCTTTATCGTCGGCTATAAAACCGCTTTGTCATTGATTCTTGCGGGCACGCTGTGAGGTACATATGGCAGAATACGACAAAAAGCGATTGAGGGAGGCGTTGGAACGCTTGCCGGTCGAGAAGCTTAAAATGCTATATGATTTTTGGACGGCGATTAGAGCGGGAAACCCGCCGCCGGCCATGAAAGAGGACGATGCCGCGGCATTGGAAGCAATCATCTGTAATGCGCGTCTGCCGCCGAAAGAAGATCGGAGCGGGGAATCCTGAAAACTTCAATAATGCCCAAATAATGCCCAAGAGCGAAAAAAACACTCATTTAAAGCAGGATGCAAGGTTTAGGAAAAACAAAAAACCCTTGCCGGAGCAAGGGTTTTTCCATGGAGCTGATAGCCGGAATCGAACCGGCGACCTCATCCTTACCAAGGATGTGCTCTGCCGACTGAGCCATATCAGCGAACCGCGGTAATCAGTATACACAAATATTTGCCGTTTGTCAATACTTTTAAAAGAAAATTGAAAATAGTGTTTTAATTTTTTGCGGAATATGATACAATGAGGAAAAGACCATTCGGCAACAAAATAAAGATCAAGGAAAATGTAAATGATGAAAAAATTGCTCGTCGTCGACGGAAATTCCATACTCAACCGCGCCTTTTATGGGATCCGTCCTTTGAAAACCAAGGACGGTTTGTTTACCAACGCCATATATGGGATGGTGAATATGGTAAACAGGCATCTTGAAGCTTATACGCCGGATTATTTTGCCGTCGCTTTCGACATGCGTGCGCCGACGTTCCGCCATGCGTTCTCCGAAGCCTATAAGGCGAACCGGCACGGTATGCCGGAGGAGCTGGCCTGTCAGCTGGAACCCGCCAAGGACTGCATGCGCGCGATGGGCGCCGCGGTCATCGAGATGGAGGGCTTTGAAGCGGACGATATTCTCGGCACGCTTGCTGCCATGGCGGAATCGGAGGGTGTCATGACGTATATCGCGACCGGCGACAGGGACTCGCTTCAACTGATTTCGGAGCATACAAACGTCGTGCTTGCGACCAATACGGAGCCGATTCTGTTTGATGAGGCGGCCTTTCGGGAGAAGTACGGCATTTCTCCGTCGCAGTTTGTGGATGTGAAGGCTCTGATGGGGGACAGCTCGGACAACATTCCCGGCGTGCCCGGCATCGGAGAGAAAACCGCGCTGAAACTTATCACGGAATACGGCAGTCTGGATGCTTTATATGACGGGCTGGAAACAAAGCCGCTTGCGGCAGGGGTGCTTTCCAAGCTTGCGGCGGGGAAGCAGTCCGCATACGATTCGCAGTTTTTGGCGCGCATCAAGCGGGATGTTCCGCTCGCTCTTTCCCTTGCGGACGTTGCCTATCAGGGAGCGCACAAAAGGGAGCTTGCCGCGTTGTTTACGCGCCTTGAATTTTTCGCCTTTCTCAAAAAGATGGGACTTGACGAGGCGACAGACGGGGAACCGGTAAAGGTCGATTCGCGCGCGGTGCTTGCGGAGGAGATGAATCTTGTCCCCGGAAAAAAATATGCGATTGCCTTTGATTTTGAGCAGGATGAGGCGGCCGTTGCGGCGGAGGAAATTTTCATTGTGAAGGGAATCGCGTCCCTGAAACGGTATCTCGACGGAGAATATGAATTCATCGTGTACGACGAAAAGTCGGCTTTGCATGCGCTGTCCGCCATGGACATCCGATTTTCCGCCTGTACGGACGACATTATGCTGATGGCTTATATCGCCGCGGTCTCCGACAATGATTTTTCGTTTGACAAGCTGACACAGCGCATGTTCAGCGTAACGGCGTCATCTCTTGCCGAGCGGGCATATGATACGATGCGTCTGTATGAGGAATTTTCCGTGATTCTCAAAGAAACGGAGCAGGCGGAGCTTTACCGGAAGATCGAATTTCCGCTTTGCCGCGTGCTTTTTGAAATTGAAAAAGAGGGCTTCACGGTCGATGTTCCGGCGCTTCTCGCCTTTTCGGAGAAGCTCGGTGCCATGCAGAGCGAGTATGCCGAGCGCATTTATATGCAGGCGGGCATGGAGTTCAACATCAATTCGCCAAAGCAGCTCGGCACGGTTTTATTCGAGCGCATGGGCTTTCCGCATGCGAAAAAGACGAAGAGCGGGTATTCCACAAGCGCGGACATCCTCGAAAAGCTCCGTCCGTATCATCCGATGATCGGCGATATTCTCGATTTCCGTCAGGTCGGGAAACTCAAGAGCACATATGCCGACGGGCTTTCCGCCGCCGCAGATGAAAACGGGCGCGTTCATACCTCGTTCCGTCAGGCGCTGACCGCGACGGGCAGGCTCTCCTCCATCGAACCGAATTTGCAGAATATTCCCGTGAAAACGGAGCTTGGCCGCGAGCTGCGTAAATTTTTTATCGCAAAAAATGAAAACTATACGCTCATCGACGCGGACTATTCTCAGATCGAGCTGCGGATTCTCGCCGCGATATCGGGGGACGAGGCGATGATCGCCGCATTCCGCGACGGATATGACATTCATACCACGACGGCGATGCGAGTGTTCGGCGTTTCGGAAAAGGACGTGACCATCGAGCTGCGCAAGAAGGCAAAGGCGGTCAATTTCGGCATCCTTTATGGTATGGGCGATTTTTCGCTGGCGTCCGACCTTCATATCACACGCGCCGATGCGAGAGCGTATATTGACAGCTATCTCGGGGCTTATCCGAAGGTCAAGCAGTATCTTGAAGATGTCGTGCGCGACGCGAAGCGGGACGGCTATGTGACGACGTATTTCGGCCGACGGCGCTACATTCCGGAGCTTTCCTCCGGCAAAAAGATGGAGGTTTCGTTCGGTGAGCGCGTCGCGATGAACAGTCCCATACAGGGAACCGCCGCCGATATCATCAAGCTTGCCATGGTGAATACCGCGAAGAAGCTGGCGGCGGGCGGCTACGATGCGCGTCTGATTTTGCAGGTGCATGACGAACTGATTATCGAATCCGCAAAATCCTGTGCGGACGCGGTGGGGCATCTTCTGAAAACGGAGATGGAGAATGCGGTATCGCTTTCCGTTCCGCTCACCGTTGAAATTTCGTCGGGCGATTCGTGGTATGAGGCAAAATAACGGAAAAAACGCATAATTGCGCGATTTTTGCTCAAACTATGACCAAAACCATTGTTTGAGGAGAATCGTTATGCTAAAAAAATCACTTTTAGGGCTTCTCGCCGCAGTGCTCCTTGCCATGCTTGTGTCCTGCGGACGCACGGCAGAGCCGGAATATGAGAGCGCCGATATGCTGGCGAATAAGCTGTATACGGAGGCGAATCTGAACCATGACGGCGTGTACGCCGAGTATCTTGACAGCAGCTCCGCTTATATATTCGGACTCAGCATCGCCGATTTTAACGAAACGGTGAAAAACGCCGTGGTATACCGGAAATCGCTCGACTCCGACGGCCAAACGCTTTATGCACTGGAAATGAGCACACAGGATGCGGCGGCGCTTCTCGCAGAGGATTATTACAATCATTACGAATGGGCGGCGTGCGACAATTCGGAAAAGCTCGTTGTGGCCTGTGCCGGACGGTATGTGCTGCTGTTCAAATCGAATGCCGCCGAGGCGGATGCCGCGCTCGAAGGCTTCCGCAAGCTTTCCGGCGGACGGCTTCTTTATCAGCGAGAGCTTGTCAATAAGGGATAAATTCGAGAATGATACGGCAAAAGGACGCGGCTTACGCCGTGTCCTTTTTTAGAGTATTGTGAAATTGCCAAAGTTCATGTTGGAGACAGTATACTCGGCATGAGAACGGCATGGTTCGCGAAAATTTCCTCATAGCTTCGGAGGCTGCTTGCTGTTCGGTGTTATTTGCCGCAAGCTTTTTTATACAATGATGCTATAAAGGGCGGAAGCGGTCAAGCCGATTTCGTCGGATTGCCGAAATCACGTCTTTTTTGCAAAATATCTTGTATTTTTCGGAGAATGTGCTATAATGGCATATATAAAAAGAAACAGAGTAGACGCCAGCGAGTTGAAAGTGCCGGAATTACGGGGAGTTGACTTCCGGACGAAAACATTTTGTTGCTGTGCTGCCGTCGCATCCCGCTGTTATCATAAGACATGACATCGGTCTTATGCGGCAGAGATAAAAATCCTGCCGCATTTGTATTTTTCCGCCGGAAACGGCGGTGCTTTGCCGTGCTTTTATGATTGAACCGCGTCTCTGTTCCCACGGAGGTGCTTTTTTTATGTCAAAATCGAGGAACATCCTTGTCAGGCTCACGACGACCGCGGTCATGATTGCCATGAGCGTCGTGCTTTGCCGGCTGCTCGGCTTTCCGCAGACCGGCGTTTACCGCATCGAAATCAGCTTTCTGCCGATTGCCGTTGTCGCTATGCTGTACGGTCCGATATGGAGCGGCGTGGCTTACGGCATTGCGGACCTGATCGGCGCCGCGATTTTTACGGGAATCAACCCATTCATCACACTATGCAAGATTCTCTTCGGCGCTGTGATGGGACTTTTCTTCTACCGCAGGGAGAAAATCGGAATCTTGCGCATCCTTCTGTGCTTCTTTCTGATCGGCGTTATCATCGATATCGGCGGCATGTCTCCGATTTTCGTGTATATGTTCGGTTATGACTGGGAGTCGGCGCTTGTCGCACGTGGGCTTGGCACGCTCGTCAACACGCCGGCAAGGATTCTTTTCATGTGGCTGACAGTGCGGTATCTCGGCGGATATATCCGGAAATATGCCGGAAAATATGAAAACAACCGGGAATTTACTTCCTATGCGAACGGCTTTCAGGCGATTCCGCGCTTCGGTCTTGAACGTGTATCCGCTCTTTTGGATATCGTCGGGCATCCGGAGCGGGAGCTGCGTTGTATACATGTCGCCGGAACCAACGGCAAGGGCTCGGTCTGCGCATTTTTGGAGGCGATGCTCATGCATGCGGGATACCGTGTCGGGAAGTATATTTCGCCGAATCTCGTTCGCGTGAACGAGCGCATCACGGTAAACGGCGAAGAAATTGCGGACGAAGCGCTTGCGGCGCTTCTTTCCCGAATGGGAACGGCGACGGAACAGGCGGAACGCCGCATAGGTGAGCGTCCCTCTCAGTTTGAAATTTGGACCGCAGCCGCATTCTGCTATTTTGCGGAAAAAAAGTGCGATTATGTGATTCTCGAGACCGGCCTCGGAGGCGAATTCGACGCGACCAATGTGATCGAGGGAAACGTCATGGCGGTGCTCACGCATATCGACCTTGACCACACGCAGTATCTCGGAAATACGATTGCCGAAATCGCAAAAACCAAAAGCAAGATTATCAAGAGAAACTGCGAGACGGGCGTCACGGTAGTGTCCCGACAGTCCGCCGAGGCGCTTTCCGAGCTTGAAAAGCGTACTGCGGAATGCGGCACACGGCTTGTCGTGCCGGAGGAGGCCGTGGTGACAGGCTTTCGCGATATCTATGAGATTTTCTCATATGGTGAGCTTCGCGATATGGTTTGCGGCCTCGGCGGACCGCATCAGGTCGAAAACGCCTGCACGGCCGTCGAATGCGCACGCGCGATGGGGCTTGCCGACGAGCATATCCGCTTCGGCATCGAGCATGCGAAAAATCCCGCGCGCTTTGAAAGGCTTGCGGAGAATCCCGCCGTTATCTACGACGGCGCGCACAATCCGGACGGGATTTCCGCCCTCATCCGCGCGATGGACCGATACTTCCCGGGAAAAGCCCGCACGGTCGTATTCGCATGTATGCGGGATAAGGATTATCTCGGCTCCCTGCATATGCTGGCGCGTGCCGATGTGACGAAATTTGTGTTTACCACCGTCCAAAATAACGAACGGGCCATGAGCGCGGAGGCGCTTGCCGCAGCGGCGGCGGGCGACGGAATCGTCGGGGAAAGCGCGCCGACGCTTCGTGCGGCGATTGGTATGGCAAGGGCATACGGGAATCCCGTTTTCATCTGCGGCTCGCTGTACCTGTATGCGGATTTGCCGGAGGAGGGAAAACGATGATAGGAAAAAACAGAGATACCTCGCTTTTTGCGTCCCCTTTTTCGCGCGGATATTGGCGGTGCGCGGCAGCGGAATTCCGAAATCTTTACGCCTTCATCCTGGCGGCGCTTTTTGCGGCGCTGCGGATAGCGGTCAAATCGCTCAGCATTCCGGTCGGGGAATCGCTCTATATCGGGCTTGATTTTTTTGTCAATTCCGTCGGCTCCATGATTTACGGGCCGCTCATGGGACTGCTCGTCGGTGCGGTGAGCGACACGGTCGGCGCGATTCTGTTCCCGAAGGGACCGTACTTTTTCCCATTCATTGTGGTCGAGATGCTCAGCGCATTCCTTTTCGGACTCTTTTTATACAGGCAAAAGCTCTCCGCCGGACGCATCGTTCTGTCGCGCTTTGCCGTGGTGGTCCTCTGCAACTTTGTGGTCAATCCCTTGATTATGCAGTGGTATTACACGGTTGTGGTCGGGAAGGATATCGCGTTTCTGCGCTGGGCAGCCGTGCTGAAAAATCTTTGTCTGTTTCCGGCGGAGGCGCTGCTGCTCGTGCTCTGGCTCGGCGCCGTTTCCACCGCCGCCTATCGAATGGGGCTTGTCTATGCGAAGCCTGCCAAAATGAATGTGAAAAGGGCGGCTTTCGGCATCGTTTTGCTGACGCTTCTCGCCGCCGGCGGCATCGCGCTTTACTATTATCTCAAAGCCTCGGGACGAATTTAAACGAAAGAGCCTTTGTTTGCAAAAAACAGAGGCTCTTTTCTGTCGATGTAGTTGACAAAGAACCGAGGAATTGCTATAATAATCTTAATTTGATATAAAATGGCATACCCGCAAAACAGAGCCGATTGGACGGTATATCTCGGTCATGGCGAGGAGGGAATGTGGATGGACGACAGCTTTTCTTGGATGGAAAATCGGATAGAACTGCGGCTTTGTCGCGCCGGCGCCCGCATCCTCGGGGAAAATTGCGCTTTGGCAGGAGAAAAACTGCCGTTTGAGCTTTTCCTTTATGCCGCGCACGGAGATTTTCGGCTGGAGATGAACGGGAATGCGGCAGTCTGCCCGCAGGGCGGAACCGTCCTTGTGCCGTGCGACACGGCATTTCGCCTTACGACGGCGGATGACTGCGAGCTTGTTCTTGTCGCGGCCGATTACCGGATTTTTAAAAATCTGCGCATCTTTTCGCTTTTTGAACTGCCGGTGCGCCTTGACGGCGGGACGGAGCCGCCGGACGATATTTGCTCTTTGATTCGTGATACCGTGCTTGACAGCGAGTTTACCAACACCAGACTTGAACATGCGCTTTCCGTCAAGGCGCTTTTATACCGGCTGGGCGCCGCCGTGCTGCGGCGCAGTGCGCCGCGCAGCGAAAGCAGCATGATTATGGAACGGTTTGCAAGGCTTGCCCCTGTCCTTTCCTATATCGCGGACAACATTGAACACGGAATCGCCGTGGAAGAGCTTGCCCGCATCATGGGCATGTCCGAAGACGGCTTTTATCGCCTGTTCAAAGCCACCCTCGGCGAGGCGCCGGGGGAATATATCATCTCGGAGCGCCTGCGCGCGGCACGCCTGCTGCTGACGGAATCCGCCCTTTCGGTCGGAGAAATTTCCCGCCGCTGCGGCTATGAAAGCCCGTTTTATTTCAGCTCTCTTTTCCGCTCGAAATGCGGCTGTCCGCCGAGCGTTTACCGTGAAAGGACGGCGGCTCTTTTTCATTCATTTAAATAGGAAGTATATTTATGGATTTTACCAAAATCAGGCTGTTTCTTTTCGACATGGACGGCACGCTCTATCTCGGGGATGAGCTGTTTCCGTTCACAAAACCGCTTCTTGAAACCATCCGGAGTGCGGGGAAAACCTATCTTTTCATGACCAACAATTCCTCGAAAAGCGTTTTGGATTATGTTGCGAAAATGGAACGGCTCGGCATTCCCGCCGAATATGACGATTTCATCACCTCCTCGCAGGCTACGGCGGATTATCTTATGAAAAACCATCGGGACGTGAAATTCTATGTCTGCGGCACGGAATCCTTCAAGGCGGAGCTTGCAGCTGCCGGCGTGCGCGTGTGTGACGTCTATTCGGAGGATATCGGCGGTGTCGTCATGGGCTACGACACGGAGCTGACCTATCGGAAGCTCGACGATGTTTCAAAGCTTCTGACGCTTCATGATATCCCTTATATCGCAGCCAATCCGGATTTCGTCTGCCCGACGGAATACGGCTATGTGCCGGACTGCGGCTCCGTCTGCGGTATGATTTACAATGCGACGGGGAAGAATCCCCATTATATCGGCAAGCCGCGTCCCGAGATGCCGCTTGCCGCGGTGGAGCGGATTCGGAAAAAGGATCCGGCGGTGGAATGCGGCACGACGCTTGTCGTCGGCGACAGGCTGTATACGGATATCGCATGCGGCGTCGCCGCCGGGATTCATTCCTTGCTTGTGCTGAGCGGGGAATCGACGCTTTCCGATGTGGAAAAAAGCGACGTGAAGCCGGAATTTATCATGCGCGACTGCGCGGAGCTGCTCGAAAAAATACAGTGATGTCCGGCGCGTATCGTCGGAGGGAGGTTGTTTATGGCAAGACCGAAGGGAATCCCGTTTGCAGAGGAAAACGCAGGCGCGAATTATGCGGAGTTTTCCGTCACGCGCAAGCCTGACCGGAAAATCAAAACGCAAAGACTTTTGTTTGTGCTGCTTTACGCGGCGTTTTCGGTTCTATACTGCGCGCTGTTTCTTGTCGTATGGAAAATGGCGCCGCTGATTGCGATTCTGCCGCTGCTTGTCTTTATTTTGTGGCTTGTCACGTGGAAGCTTACGAAAATCGAATATACCTATATCGTATATCAGGGGCAGCTTCATATTTATCGGGTAAACGGCTACAATAAGGCTGTGGAGGTGTTTTCTGCAAAAGTCAGTGAAAACGACGGGATTTATCCCGCCGCCGACGCGGAATATGCGGGGGCCATGGCGGGCTGCGCAGTTCTCGATTATTCGGCGGGGAAAGGTACGGAGGACTTGTATTTCGCGGTATTTCCGGCCGACGGCGGACGGGTAGCCGTGTATTTTACGGCGGCGACAAAGCTGCTTTCGAGCCTTCGGTATTACGGCGGAGAAAAGGTCGTCGTCACCTATGTTTCCCACTGAGGTGCGGACATGAAGAGATTTCTCGGGACACACAGGCATATTTGGTGGGCGCTGTATTTTGTGGTCTATCTTATCGGTTTTTTCCTCGTGGAAGCGGTCGTGCCGACGGAGGGCTATCACGTGATGTATCATCCTCTTGACGACCTTATTCCGTTTTGCGAGTATTTTATCGTTTTTTATTATATTTGGTATCTTTTTTTGGCGGGTACGGCGCTTTTTCTGATTTTTTACGACGGTCCCGCGTTCCGGCGCTATATGTGGTTTCTGATTCTCGGCTTTTCCTTTACGCTGATTTTCAATGTCGTCTATCCGAACGGTCAGGATTTGCGTCCGGACCTCTCGGCGCTGGGACGGGAGAACCTATTTACCACGCTGATCGGCATGATCTATTCCGCCGACACGAATACGAATGTGTGTCCGAGCATGCACGTCATCGGTTCATTTGCCGCTATGTTCGGCGTTTTGGACTGCAAAAAGCTGCGAAAGACGGTGGCGGCGCCTATCGTTGCCGTTTTGCTCACCCTGCTCATCTCGGCCTCGACGGTGCTTGTCAAGCAGCATTCGATCGTCGACGTTTTTTGGGGAGTCATTGTCTCGGCCGCTCTATACGGCGTCGTATACGGACTGCTTCGCAGAAAAGCGGATCTCCTTGAAAAACGGAACGAAAAAACCTTGATCTGATTTTCGGAGAAGTCCTCCGAAAACGATATACTTACTATGTCGCCGGAAATTGCGGCGGAACGGAGCTTATATGAGAAAAACCAAAATTGTATGCACGATCGGGCCCGCCTCCTCCTCGGAGGAGGTGCTCACCGAGCTTTGCCTTGCCGGCATGAATGTGGTGCGGCTGAATTTTTCGCACGGCACGCATGAGGATCATCAGGAAAAAATCGATGTCATCAAAAAGGTCAGGGAAAAGCTCGGACTGCCGATCGCCATCATGCTGGATACGAAAGGACCGGAATACCGGATCGGGACGTTCAAGGAGGGAAAGGTCACGCTTGCCGACGGCGATGTTTTCACCTTCACGACCGAGAGCGTGGAGGGCGACGAGCACCGCGTTTCTGTCAATTATAAAGGACTTTGCGAAAATCTTGCGCTCGGGGACAGGATTCTTGTCAACAACGGACTTGTGATTTTTGAGGTGACGGAGCTTTCCGAGACGGAGGCTATATGCCGCGTTGTCGCGGGCGGAGAGCTTTCAAACCGCAAAAGCATGAGCTTCCCCGGAAAGCTTATGAGCGGACCGTATCTCAGCGAGCAGGACAAGTCCGATCTTCTGTTCGGCATCCGCAACGGGGTGGATTTTATCGCAGCCTCCTTTGTCTCCGTCAAGCAGAATCTCGTCGATTTGAATACCTTTCTGCATGAGAACGGCGGCGACGGTATCGACGTTATTGCCAAAATCGAAAATCGTGCCGGCGTTGAGAACATAGAGGAAATCTGCGAGGTGTGCGACGGCATCATGATCGGCCGCGGCGACATGGGGGTGGAGATTCCGTTTGAGGAGCTGCCCGCGATTCAGAAATATCTGATTACCAAGTGCCGCCTGCTCGGAAAGCGCGTCATCACCGCGACGGAGATGCTCGAATCGATGATTCACAATCCGCGTCCGACGCGCGCGGAGATTTCGGATGTTGCCAATGCCGTTTACGACGGGACGAGCGCAATTATGCTTTCCGGCGAGACCGCGGCGGGGAAATATCCCGTTCTGACGGTGAAAACGATGTCGAGGATTGCGGAGGAGGCGGAACGCAATATCCGATATGAGGAGCGTTTCCGCACCAACGAGTTCCGCATCAAAAATACAACGGACGCGATTTCTCACGCGACCTGCGGCATGGCGATCGATATCGGTGCGCGCGCCATCGTGGTTTGCACGATGTCGGGCATGACCGCGCGTATGGTGTCCCGATTCCGTTCGCCGACGGATATCATCGGCATGACGACGAGCGAAAAGGTTTGGCGCAAGCTTTCGCTTTCGTGGGGCGTGACGCCGGTTATGGCCGAGGAATTTACCTCGACGGACGTGCTTTTCTATCACGCGACAAGCTATGCGAAAAAATTTATGAATCTCGGCCGCGGCGATAAAATCGTCATCACCGGCGGAACAACGAACGGCAAATCCGGCTCGACCAATCTCATCAAAATCGAAACAATATAAAGGATATATCGTCAAAAAATCGGAAAAAGCAGACAGTCGCCAAAGCGGCTGTCTGCTTTTTGTATGGTTTTCTTGTCTGTCCGGAATGTTAGAGATCGGAAAATTGTGCGGTAACGGAGAAAATATTGAGAATTGTGAAAAAGTATTGACAAAAGATTACGATTCAGGTAAAATAATTGTACTATTTTGATGAAGCTGATATTTAGGGCGAAAAAGCAAGTGCCGAAGCTGCTCCTTGCCGTTTGGCGATGCGGTACGATTGCTTGTGTTATGTTAAGAAATTTTTGCCGTCCGGCCGTATAAGCGGTCCGGTCATCATGCGAATATTGCGCCATCGTACGGAAGTGCGGGGCGTTTTTATTAAAATATTGAAATCAAAGGGAGACATTCAAATGAAATCACTCAGCAGGATCATCGCGGTTCTTCTTGCAGCGGCATGTCTTTCTCTCGCATTGGTATCATGCGGAGAAAAGAAAACGTATACGGTCGGCATCTGTCAGCAGGCGCCTCACGTCGCGCTCGATGCCGCGACCGAGGGCTTTAAGCAGGCGCTCATCGACAAGCTCGGCGAGGAAAATGTCAAATTTGAATTGCAGAATGCGCAGGGCGAATCGAATACATGCTCGACAATCGTCAACAGCTTTGTATCCAAAAATGTCGATCTCATTATGGCGAACGGCACTTCTGCTCTTCAGGCGGCGTCCAATGCCACGACAACAATCCCGATTCTCGGCACCTCCATTACGGCATACAGCGTCGCTTTGAATTTGCCGGATTTTAACGGTACCGTCGGAGGCAATATTTCGGGTACTTCCGATCTGGCGCCTCTTTCGGATCAGGCGCAGATGATTCTCGATTTCTTCCCGGAAGCTAAAAAGGTCGGACTTTTCTACTGCTCTGCGGAGCCGAATTCCGCCTATCAGGTAGCGGTGGTCAAGGAGTATCTTGAAGCAAAGGGTATTACCTGCATCGAATATAAATTCTCGGATTCCAACGACGTGGCACAGGTTGCCGAAAAGGCGGCGTCCGACTGCGACGTGATTTACATTCCGACGGACAATACGGCGGCCTCCTGCACGGAAACCATCAACAACATTGTCCTGCCGAAGAAAGTGCCGATCATCGCCGGCGAAGAGGGAATCTGCTCCGGCTGCGGCGTTGCGACGCTTTCCATCAGCTATTATGAAATCGGCTACAAGACCGGCGAAATGGCGGCGGAAATTCTGAGGGGAGAGGCGAATATTTCCGAAATGGCGATCGCTTACGATCCGAATCCCGTGAAAAAATACAACAAAGAAATCTGCGAGGAGCTCGGCATCACGGTTCCTGAGGGTTATAAAGCGATAGGAGAATAAAATGGGCTGGCTGAATGCTTTGCCGGGCGCCATTGCTCAGGGGATCATTTGGGGCATTATGGCAATCGGCGTCTACATAACCTACAAGGTGCTCGACATCGCGGACCTCACGGTGGACGGTTCCATTTGTACGGGTGCCGCGGTCTGCACGATGCTGGTTATTTCCGGTGTCAACGTATGGCTTGCGATGCTCGCCGCCCTTGTCGCCGGTATGGCGGCAGGGCTTCTCACCGGTGTTTTTCATACCTTTATGGGGATTCCCGCGATTCTTGCCGGAATCCTCACACAGCTGATTCTATGGTCGGTCAATCTCAAAATCTTAGGAAAAGCGAATCAGGCCTTGCCGGCACGTAACTTCTATGTGCTCGTGACACAGCTGAAAAAAACACAGACGCTTCTGATTCTCGCTGTGGTCAGCATCGTGCTCATTGCGGTATTGTATTGGTTTTTCGGAACGGAGCTCGGTTCGTCCATCCGTTCGACCGGCTGCAACATCAGCATGAGCCGCGCGCAGGGAATCAACACGGATTTCAACAAGATACTCGGTCTTATGCTTTCCAATGGAATCGTCGCGCTTGCCGGCGCACTGCTTGCGCAGTATCAGGGCTCGGCGGATATCAACATGGGACGCGGTGCGATCGTCATCGGACTTGCCGCCGTCATCATCGGCGAAGCGGTCTTTTCCCGGATTTCCCGCAATTTCATTGTCCGCCTGCTCGGCGTTATCTGCGGCGGCATCATCTATTATATTGTGTATCAGACCGTTATCTTCTTCGGACTTGACACCGACCTTTTAAAGATGCTGTCGGCGCTTGTTGTGGCGTTTTTCCTTGCGGTGCCATACTGGAAGGGAAAATATATATCAAGCGGCAGAAGGAAAGGGGATGGTGGAAATGCTGGAGCTTAAAAATATCACCAAAACCTTTAACGCAGGCACGGTAAATGAGAAAGTTGCGCTCAAAAATCTCACGCTCACGCTGAATGACGGGGATTTTGTCACCGTGATCGGCGGCAACGGCGCCGGAAAATCGACGATGCTCAACGCCATTGCCGGCGTATGGCGTCCGGATTCGGGACAGATTATCATCGACGGCAGCGATGTGACAGGCATGCTTGAATACAAAAGGGCAAAGCTGCTCGGACGTGTGTTTCAGGATCCCATGATGGGCACCGCTGCGGATATGGAAATTGAAGAAAACCTTGCGCTGGCAAGACGCCGCGGCAAGCGCCGCGGACTCGGCTGGGGAATCCGCAGCGCGGAGCGGGAGGAATATAAACGGATGCTTGCCGAGCTGGGGCTCGGACTGGAACACCGTCTTTCCAGCAAGGTGGGGCTTCTTTCGGGAGGACAGCGTCAGGCGGTGACGCTGCTGATGGCGACGCTCGTGCGCCCGAAGCTGCTGCTTCTCGACGAGCATACGGCGGCGCTGGATCCCGCAACGGCGGCAAAGGTCATGGCGCTCACGGATAAAATCATCGAGGAGGAGAATCTCACGGCGCTCATGGTGACGCATAACATGCAGGATGCGATCAATCACGGCAACCGGCTTATCATGATGCATGAGGGCGGAATCATCTTCGATATTTCCGGCGAGGAGAAAAAGAAGCTCACGATTGAGGACCTGCTCGATAAATTCAGAAAGCTCAGCGGCACGCAGTTTGCAAGCGACCGCGCGCTTTTGGGATAGTATATGGAAAAAGACGGCGATTTCGCCGTCTTTTTTGCTTTTTAGTCGAATTCCGGATTGTATGCGTAAAAATTCTTGGAATCCATATTGTCCTGTGCGACACGCAGCGCGTCTCCGAAGCGCTGATAGTGGGTGACTTCCCGCTGGCGCAGGAATTTGATCGGATCGCGCACATCGGGATCGTCCACAAGACGCAGAATGTTGTCGTAGGTGACCCTTGCTTTCTGTTCCGCAGCGAGGTCCTCGTTGAGATCGGCGAAGAGGTCGCCTTTTACCCCGAGATAGGAGGCGGTAAACGGAACGCCGGCCGCGGATACCGGATAAATGCCGGCGGTATGATCGACGAAATAGGTGTCGAAGCCGGATTTCACAATTTCATCCATAGAAAGATTTCTTGTCAGCTGATAGACGATCGCCGCGATCATCTCTTGGTGCGCGAGCTCCTCCGTGCCGACGTCGGTCAAAATGCCGATGATTTCTCCATAAGGCATGGTGTAGCGCTGATTGAGGTAGCGCGTGGCCGCGCCCATCTCGCCGTCGGGACCGCCGAGCTGGCTCATGATGATTTTCGCGTATGTCGGATTCGGATTCTTGATTTTGACCGGATACTGTAATTTTTTCTCATATGCCCACATAGCTTAATTTGCCTCTCTTTCCCACGGCCACGGTTTGTCAATCCAGTGCCAGTCGTTCATGTCGTTGTTTCCGTAAATCGTAAGGGGACCGAATTTTCCCTCATATTCGTCGCGCAGACCCTTGGCGATTGCGCGGTGCTTGTCATAGAAAGCAAGCGCTTTTTTGTTGGTCGGATGTCCGTCCAAATAGAGAACGGTTTCCAGCGTTGCAAAATCCTCCGCCTGAATACGGCGGAGCAGCTTTTCTCTTTCGTTCATCCCATCTTCCTCCTTTGACCGTAGAACGGCTTGTCAAGCTCGCGGAAGAGGGTTCCTGCGGCAAGCGCCTCGTCGGGCTCGTTGAGGTCCCGGAACTCTTGGAAAGGAACGTATGCCATCGCGAGGCTGAGGGGCTGGTTGGAAATGGAGCCGCATCCGACCATGTCCTGACTCTGGGTAGCGGCGCTCACATATCCATTTTTCGTGTTCATATATTTGTCACCGGCGGTGGCGCTTGCCGCAGCTGTGTTGATGCGGTTCTGATATTCAAGCATCCGGCGCGCGGTGTTTCTGGAATATTGCACTTGTTGATTCTCCTTTTCATGAATTTTGACGTGTTTTCGTCTACTCTCATGATATGTATGGCCGTCTGAAAAAGTCAATTTGCCGCCGAAAACATTGACCAAAAAAGGAAAACAGGATATAATAAAGCAGAATCGAAATTTTTGACCGGAGATTTTCATGAAAAAACAGATCATGCGCTATCTAATGCTTGTTTTTGCGCTTGTACTTGCCGCCGCGATTTTTTGGTTTTCCGCGCAGAACGGCGAAAAATCGGGAAATTCCAGCGATAATTTGTCGGAAAAAATTTTGCAGATCATCGGCTCCGGAAACGGGGAGGGCGGCGAGGAATACGAGCAAACAGTGATCGCATTCGGGACGGTGCTCCGAAAGCTTGCCCATTTCGCCGAATATTTTGCGCTCGGCGCCGCGGTCTGCGGGTTTTTCGCCACTTTCGCCATGAAGCCGTATCGGTGCGGGCTCATATCCTTTGGGATATCCGTATTGTATGCCGCGTCGGATGAGCTGCACCAGTATTTTGTGCCGGGACGGCATGCGTCCGTGCTCGACGTGCTGCTGGACAGCGTGGGCGTGCTCTGCGGCGTGTTGGTCATGCTGGGACTTGCGGCGCTTATCCGAAAGAGAAGTGCGGGAAAGAAAACGATAACGGAATAAAGAAAGGAGCTTGCTGCGCAAGCTCCTTTCTTTGGGATAGTCTTATGAATTTTTGCCGCCATTTCCCGTGTCGGCACTGTCGATTTTCTCTGCGTCGGCGGATTTTGAGGCTTGTCTGGCATCCGCTTCGGGAGAAGGCGCGGTCTTTTTGCTGCCGTATTCCTGATAAATGCCGACGCCGAGCACGATGCACCCGATAAGCCCAAGGCAGACCGCGGCAAGCTGATAGAGGTCGCTCGGGATGTTGGCGATGATGTTGCCGAAAAGAAGAAAAGCGAATCCGATGTAAATGTATTTCATATTGCCTCCTATGTGAATGATACAACAATATCATAACATGTTCATATCAAAAATACAATATGCCTCTAAAAAACAAAGTGGAAAAAATGAATTTTTCCGATATTTTTTCCAAAACCTGTTGACATTTCAAACCAAACGCGATATAATAAAAACAACAAAAACAGGCGGGCCGCCGTGTTGCAAGCACGACGAGCCCTGCATAAGAAGTGTGTACGAGCGCTATCTTATACAACCGGATGACCGGCACCCTGTGCTTATGATAACACATTTTGACAGGATTTGCAAGAGGATTCGGGAATATCTGTTAAAAGCTTTAAAAACAAAAAACAGGCGGGCTGTGTACTGGCATACAACAGCCCTGCATAAGAAGTGTGCGAGCACTACCTTATACAACCGGATAACCGGCGCCCTATCGATATGATAGCACATATTGACGGGATTTGCAAGGGTTTTCAGAAAAAATAAGGTTTTTTCTTCATGGACTTTTTCAAGAAAGAAAAATGGAACCGTGCCGCACGCTTCGGATGCGTGTCTGTGGCACGGATTTTTTTGTTTTAGGCGGTTTGTTTGAATAAAAACCGTTGCGCCGGAAAAACGGAGTTTCCGTTTTTCATACTCTTTTTCCGTCTTCAATCAAATAAGCTGCGTCGCCGAAAAGCGGCGGAATGGAGAAAATGTATGTCAAATCACAGTATACCTGCTTTGCTGTTCGCTCAAAGCTTCTCCGCTTTGCGGAGGATTCAGTCAAATAAAAAAAGGACGTCGTGCGTCCGGTTTCCGATGAAAAGTTAGCTTTTAGGGTTCCAAGGGTTTGGAGTTCTCTGAGAGAACAGAAAAACCGCCGGATTCAAGAGGGCTGGCACCCTCAAGAATTTCCGTTTCAGGTGTGCGAGCACCCTACTTCGACCGATTACTCGGACCCGGCGGCAAAGATAGTATAACACAGATTTCCTTCCATTTCAAGGGGAATATGTAAAATATTTCTTTGCTGTGTATGGTTCTGCATAAATGCGGTAACGTCCGATTGACAGGTTGAAAAGGTTTATACTTAGGTATTTTCCGCGTAGGGATGCAAAAAGGGGCTCTCCACGACCCCTGTGATCCCTGCGCGGTTTTTGTTTTGGAGGAGGCTCACTGGTTACCGACTCCGCGCGCATGCTTTTCCTTCCATTTACATGCGCGCGGGGGCGCCGGCAGTCAGATGCGCCACTCGCTCAGTTAACATATAGATTTCTGTCACCGGTTTTCCAATGGAAAGCTTTCGCCGGGGGACGTCGTGGCCGATGTTCCCCATGCGCAAAATTGCCATGCTGGAAAATCGATAGGACGTTTGCCGTCTGCATTTGCGGCGGAAAATGACGGGATCACTTAGGAACCGATGCTTTAAAAAGCGTCGGTTTTTATTTTTAAGAAAGGGGAAAAATCATATGCGACCCGAAAGGGAAGAAATCGAACGCTTTAAAGAATGTCTCTATGAATGGAGCGGTGAATTGCAGCTTAAATCCAGTCTGGATGATGCGATATCGGCCTTTTTCTTAGGCTCTTTGAAAAGCTCGTGTAAGGCTGACTATGTGAACGCCTGTGAAAAATACGAGGAAGCGGCGGCGAAGCTGGAAGAGACATTGACGGATAAGCAGAAAAGAATGTTATCAAGGCTCAAAACCTTGCATGGAAACTGCGAGGTACACCTTCAAAATCAAACCTTTGTCCGTGCCTTTAAGCTCGGCGCGAAATATACGTTTGACTTGCTTGCGCAGGAAGAAGCCGCTGTGGAAGCCTCCGATAGCGTGGCCGGCCAAGCTGCGGAGGAAGACGCACCCAATAAGGCGGCTTCCGATGGAAACGCTTCCGGTGCAAAGCCCTTTATCAAGACGCCTTCCAAATGAAAACATATCCAACTGGGAAGCGTCCGACCAAGCGATAATCCTCCAAGGCTCATATTTAACCTCCATATGTGCCGTGTGGATTTCTCCTAAAAACAAAGCCCGAGGCAAAAGCCTCGGGCTTTGTTTGATTGTCCATATTTTATACCTTTTCCACGCCGAGCGTCAGCTTTTCGTCGCCGATGCTCCATTCCTTGGAGGAGGCACAGGTCTTGTCGAAGAGGAAAGCGTCGCAAAGCGTTTTGCTTTTGATATCGTCCGCATTGCGCTCCATGACGGTGCGCAGTGCGTCGTTTCCGGCAGCGTAAACGCGGATATGATCGAGCACCTCGAAGCCCGCGTCTTTGCGCATCGTCTGAATCTTTGAGATGATCTCGCGGACGTTGCCTTCCTCGATGAGCTCCGGCGTGAGATTGGTGTCGAGCACGACGGTGATGCCTTTGTCGGAGAGCGCCTCAAAGCCGGGCATCTGTGCGGAATCGATGAGCAGATCGTCGCGGGAAAGCTCCGCTGTGATATCGCCGAGGTCGAGACGAATCATGCCGGTCGCATTCAGCTCCGCCATCGCGGCGTTGCCGTCAAGCTTCGGCAGCAGCTCGCGGATTTTGCCGAGGTGCTTGCCGTATTTCGGGCCGACGGTGCGCATCTGCGGCTTGAACGAATAGGAGGTGAATGCGCTCACGTCGTCCGTATAGCGCACCTCCTTGACATTCAGCTCATCCGCGATGATTTCGGTGAAATAGTCCGGCAGAGGAAGCTCCGCCTTGACATACATCGCGGCGATCGGCTGACGGTTTTTGATGCTCGCGGCATTGCGGCACGCGCGTCCGAGCACGACGACGTCGAGAACCTCGCCCATGCGCGCTTCCAGCTCGCGGTCGATCATCGCTTCATTCACGGTCGGATAGTCGCAGAGATGGACGGACTCCGGCGCGTTCTTATCGATGCTGCAAACGAGATTGCGATAGATATCCTCCGTCATGAACGGAATCATCGGCGCCGCAAGCTTGCAGAACGTGACAAGCGTCGTATAGAGCGTCATATAGGCGTTTATCTTGTCCTGCGGCATGCCGGAGACCCAGAAGCGTTCACGGGAACGTCGGACATACCAGTTGGAAAGATCGTCCACGAAGTCCTGCAAAAGCTTGGTGGTTTGCAGGATCTCATAGTTTTCGAGGTTTTTATCGACCGCCGCAACGACGGTATTGAGTCTCGACAGGAGCCATTTATCCATGACGGAGAGCTTATCATAATCCAGCGTGTATTTTGTCGCGTCAAAGCCGTCGATATTGGCATAGAGCACAAAGAACGCATACGTGTTCCAAAGCGTGCCCATGAATTTGCGCTGTCCCTCGACGACCGCGCCTCCGTGGAAGCGGTTCGGGAGCCACGGCGCGCTGTTGGAGTAGAAATACCAGCGGATGGCGTCCGCGCCGTAGGTTTCCAGCGCGTCGAACGGATCGACGGCATTGCCCTTGGATTTGGACATTTTTTGGCCGTTTTCGTCCTGCACAAGTCCCAGCACGATGACATTTTTATACGGAGCCTTATCGAAAATGAGCGTCGAGATGGCGAGCAGGGAATAGAACCAGCCGCGCGTCTGATCGACCGCCTCGGAAATGAAATCCGCGGGGAAATGCTCCTCAAACACCTCTTTGTTTTCAAAAGGATAGTGCCACTGGGCAAACGGCATAGAGCCGGAATCGAACCAGCAGTCGATGACCTCCTTCACGCGGTGCATTTCGCCGCCGCAGTGCGGGCATTTGACGGTGACAGCGTCGATGAAAGGACGATGCAGCTCGATATCCTCGGGGCAATTGTCCGACATCTCGCGCAGCTCGGCGATGGAGCCGACGGCGTGGCGGTGTCCGCATTCGCACTCCCAAATGTTGAGCGGCGTGCCCCAGTAGCGGTTGCGGGAGATGCCCCAGTCCTGCACGTTTTCAAGCCAGTCGCCGAAGCGTCCCTTGCCGATGGATTCCGGAATCCAGTTGATCGTGTTGTTGTTTTGGATGAGGTGCTCGCGCACCTTGGTCATTTCGATGAACCATGAATCGCGCGCGTAATAGATGAGCGGCGTGTCGCAGCGCCAGCAGAACGGATACTCATGCTCGAAATTCGGCGCGTCGAAGAGAAGTCCCTCCTCTTTGAGATCATGCAGAATCAGCGGGTCCGCTTCCTTGACGAATTTTCCGGCATAAGGCGTGTTTTCCGTCATATCGCCCTTTCCGTCCACAAATTGGACGAACGGCAGGTCATACCGGCGGCCGGTTTTTAAGTCGTCCGCACCGAAAGCGGGCGCCGTGTGGACGATACCGGTACCGTCGGTCATCGTAACATAGTCCGCGCAGGTGAGAAAATGCGCTTTTTCGCCGGTTTTCGCGACAAATTCGCCGGTGCAGGCGAAGAGCGGTTCATATTCGCGGTATTCAAGCTCCTTGCCCGTCATCGATTCCAGAATCTCATAGGCGGGCGCACCGTCCTTTGCGAGCTTTCCGAGCACGGTATCGAGCAGCGCTTTCGCCATATAATACGTGTAGCCGTCCGCGGCTTTCACCTTGCAGTAGGTCTCGTCGGGATTGACGGTGAGCGCGACGTTGGAGGGCAGCGTCCACGGCGTGGTCGTCCATGCGAGGAAGTAAGCGTCCTCGCCCTTTGCCTTGAAGCGGACGACGGCGGAGCGCTCCTTGACGGTTTTATAGCCTTGCGCTACCTCGTGCGTGGCGAGCGGCGTGCCGCAGCGCGGGCAGTAGGGAACGATTTGGAAGCCCTTGTAAAGCAGTCCCTTGTCGTGAATCTGTTTGAGCGCCCACCATTCGGATTCGATATAATCGTTTTCATAGGTTACGTAAGGGTGCTCCATATCCGCCCAAAAGCCGACGGTGCCGGAGAAATCCTCCCACATGCCCTTGTATTTCCACACGCTTTCCTTGCATTCTGCGATGAAAGGGGCGATTCCGTATTCCTCAATCTGCTCCTTGCCGTCGAGCCCGAGCTTTTTTTCCACTTCCAGCTCGACCGGCAGTCCGTGGGTATCCCAGCCGGCCTTGCGGTCGACCTTATAGCCTTTCATCGTGCGGTAGCGCGGAATCATGTCCTTGATGACGCGGGTGAGGACATGTCCGATATGCGGCTTGCCGTTGGCGGTCGGCGGACCGTCATAGAACGTATAATTCTTGCAGTCACGCCTGTCCTCTATGCTTTTTTCAAAGATTTTGTTTTCTTTCCAAAAGGCTTCGGTTTTCTTTTCTCTTTCGACAAAATTCAGATTTGCCGATACTTTTTCGTACATGAAATGGCCTCCTCATGCTGAATTTCCAAAATAAAAAATCTCCGTCCGTATTCATAGGACGAAGATTTCCGCTCCGCTTTACCACCTATCAAACATACAGACATATGCCGCTCCGTGACGGGGAGCCGCCGTCGGAGGCTAATGGGAAAATCCGTTCGCCGCCGAGGCTCGGAAGTGATTTTCGCCGCTTCCCGCATGATGCCGGACTTTCACCGTCTCCGGCTCGCTTTGACCGCTTGGAAGCGCTACTCTCTTCGTCAACGCCTTTCAGGATGCTTATATTTATTTTCTATTTTATTCTATAATTTTGTATATGTCAAGAACTTTTTGCCGATTTTGCAAATTTTCTGAAATAGCGGACGGTGGTGACGGCGGAAAAGACAAGTGTGAGAGCTTCCGCCGTGCCGAACGAGAGCCAAATTCCGTCGGTTCCGGCGGTGTGTGAGAGAATAAGGATTGCGGGAAGGATGAAAATCACGCCTCGCATCATGGAGATGAGAAAGCTCTCTTTGGTTTTGGTGCAGGCTGCGCAGAAGGCGGCTGCGATGATGTTGAGGCCGGCGGCAAAAAATCCCGTGAAATAGAGCACAAGCCCCCGGCAAGCAAGCGCGGTCATTTCGGCGTCGTTTTCCTTGTTGAAAAGCGCGACCGTCGGCTCACGGAAAAAGTATGCAGCGGCAAATAAAATGCCGGCGACGGCAAGGGAAAGCACACAGGCAAGCCGCAGGATTTTCGACAGCTCCGGTTTGTTTTTTTCAGCGGCGGAAACGCTGACAAGCGGCTGGATTCCCTGTGAAATCCCCGTGAAAATCGAGACGGCGACAAGCGCGACGTTGGCGATGATTCCATATGCTGCAACGCCGGTATTGCCTGCAAGCGAGAATACGGAACGGTTGAAAAAGACCATGACGATGCCGGAAGAAAGCTCCGTGACGAAAGAGAATATCCCCATGGAAAGGCAGGATGCGATGGCGCGCGGAGAAATCCGGCATTTCATAAGCCGGAAGGTGTTCGATTTTTTGAGAAAATGCAGGGAAAGAATCAGCATACTGATGATCGGCGCCGAGGCGGTGGCGGCCGCTGCGCCGAACATGCCGAGCCCCAGCGGGAATATGAAGAGGTAGTCGAGAAGGATATTGGCAAAGCTGCCGATGAGCATCGCCGCCATGGAAAGACGCGGATTTCCGTCGTTGCGGACGAAGGCGGTGAGAATGTTGTTCATGATGAAAAGTAAGGAAGTACACATCAGGGTTTTCAGATATTCGTCGGTATAGGCAAGGGTTTCCGTGTCCGCGCCGAGCAGAAGGCAGATTTCCTCCGAAAAGACAAATCCGAGCAGTGTGATGAGAACGCCTGCCGCCATGCCGAACGCACAAATATTGGTAAAGATATTTTCGGCGTTCTTATCCTTGGCGGCACGAAGCGCGGTAAAGCGGCTGGCGGCGCCGATGCCGGCTATCAGTCCCGTTCCGCTGATAAGGCTGAAAATGGGAATGGCGATATTCAGCGCGGCAAGCCCCAGCCCGCCGACGCCGGCGGAGACGAAATAGGTGTCCGCGAGAATATAGCAGGAAAGGCCGACCATGCCGAGCACACTGGAGGTCACATATTTTGCAAATTTTTGGGATGTATTCATATTTTTCTCCGAAAAAATGTCCGCCCGGTTCCTTCTATGACCTAACGGAACACGGCGGACACTCTCTTTCCTTTACCCGGTGGCAAAGGAAGCGTGATATCGATTTTTTCACAGTATAGCAGAAAAGGTGCGGTATGTCAAGCTCTGTTTATAAAAGCGGGAATTTCCGGTCGACGCCGGAGCCGTATCGGGTGGCGAAGATCATTTTCCGTGACGGACTGAACGTGAAGATATCCATTGCGGTTTCCTTGTCGGAATACGGCTCGCGTTCGTAAAGAATGCCCGCATCGTCGGGATAGACGCCGGAGATTTTCCGCCCGGCGGACATGGTCGTAATGCTGAGAAAGCCCGCCTTGTCATAGGTTACGGCGTCGTAGTGACAGTGTCCGGCGATTCTCGCGGGCACATGGTGGGGCACACCTGAAAAATCGGCACGGATATCATAGGGAAAATCGGGGTTGTCCGAGGAAATATGAATCGCCTCTCCGCGAACAAAGGCTTTCGTGATGCGGTCGAGCGCATCCCCGCCGATACGGACGCTTTCGTTATGGCGGATACCGTCGAACGGAACATGTTCCAGAAAAATCACATGCTCAGGCGCGTTATGAAGCGCAGTGTCCGCAAGCCATGAAAGCTGTGCGCCGCCGTAGGCATTGTCCCATTGGGCATTGTACTTCATCGTTCCGTCCTCTTGCATGATGAGGGGAACATCGCTGCTGTTGAGCAGAATAAAGCGGGTGTCCGAGGCATCTAAGTAGCCGTAGAGAAGATTGTTTCCGGCGGGATGATAATTCGGATAGTCCTCGGCGTGGGAAGAAAGGATTTCATACTGCACGCTGTCGGGAACGACCGTTTCGGGACGGCAGACATGCGTGCCGTTCACGGCGCCGTGGATAGAGTTGTCGTCATGGTTTCCCTTTACACAAAACCATGGGATCTCACAAGGCGAGAGCTGCGCCGCAAGATCATGCATCATGGCGATGTGCTCGTCTTTCAACGGGGGATAATTTCCCACATTGTCGCCGCCGAGGCAGAAAAATTCGATTGCCTGCGCACGGGCGATTTCGTTTACCGCACCGACAAGATTGGTGACGGCGACCTCCATTTCCTCATTGGGTTTATAATGCAGATCGGAAGCGAACGCGAACCGCACGTCGCCGGGCACCGCGACCGGCAGCCTTTTTATGACGCGCTCCGCTTCCGCTTTTGCATAATCGGTCATTTTCATGTTCGGCAAAGTCCTCCGTTTTATGTCGGTGAAAGAATTTTTTCGAGTCCGATCTTTTGCGGCGTAAGACCGCATTTCTCATAAAATTTCATGGCGTCCTTGTTGCACGCCCACACGTTCAGCGTGACGTTGTAGCAGCCGTTCTCCCTTGCAAAGGCGAGAACATGCTCATAGAGACGCTTGCCGATGTGCTGTCCGCGTGCCGTTTCATCCACGCACAGGTCGTCGATATACAGCGTTTTGATGTCGGTCAGAATGTTGTCGCTTATGTGCCGGATCATGACGCAGAACGCATATCCGAGTACAAAGCCGGTGTCGTCCACCGCCGTGAAAACGGGCTTTGTGTCGTCGGCGAGGATGACGCAAAGCTCCTCGTCCGTGTATTTTTTCGCGTCCGCCCGAAACAGATCCGGCCGTCCGCGATGATGGACGTCGAGAACCTGACGCAGCAGGCGGTCGATTCCCTCGATATCCGCCGCGGTCGCTCTTCTGATAATCATATGGCAAAATCCTTCTCTCGAATGTTTTTCATCATTCTATCACAACCCGCTGCCGATTGCAAGAAGTGCGCGGAAAAATGTGCGCGTACCGATATTTCATCGGATCAGCACACAACTGATGAAGGTCGTCGTGTTTTTGCCATTGTAATAGGGAATGCCGCATTTTTCACAGACATCGGAGACAAGCAGCCCCGCGGCTTCCATCGAGGGCGCGGCGCGTTCGGGAAAACGGCACGGCGCGTCGGGATAGGTGCAGTCCCTGCAAACGGTGCAGCGTCCGGCTCCCATGGGAAGAATATCGTGTCCGTCGCCGCACAGAGCCGCTGTGAGCGCTTCAAACCGCTTTTTGTGGAGGGCGGCGGCGCGCTCTATGGCTTCAAAATCGAACTCGTCCTCCATTTCCCCAATCGTTTCGACAAGGATTCCGTCCGTGTAGGCGGATACTTTTTCCCGCATCTCGTCAAGCGTGCCGCAGCCGGGCGGACAGCTCCATGTTTTATTATAGCTGCGGCAGCGGTCGGCGCGGCACATGGCGCGCACCTCCTCGCGGAAAACGAGCGCGTCCCGCACGAGCGGCGCAGTTTTTTCAAAACCGACGGCGTCGGCGGTTTTCAGGGCGTCGGCAATCATTTGGTTCATAAAAATATCTCCATAAAAAATTTGATTTCAAATAAAAGCAGCCGCAAAGCGGCTGTTTTTCGTTTTATAAGACGGTGACCGAATATTCAAATCGAAATTCCTCGCCCGCTGCGAGACGGTTGATATACGGCTTTTCCTCGATTTTGCCGGAGACGTCGGGAGAATCGCAGATGCCATGCCATGGCTCGATGCAGACGAACGGCGCGCCGGGCTTTGCCCAAAGTCCGACGAACGGAACCTTGCCGAAATCCATTTTCAAAAGCTCGCGTCCGCTTTTCGACACGATTTTTGCCGACGTGCTGGCGAGATTCGGGAAAAACAGCGCATCGCCGTCGAAGATATGCTCGGTGATTTCGATGCTTTTGCGGCGCTTGGCGAGCATTTTTTCTCCGGACATGAGGCCGGATTCATTGAAGAGAAGCGTTGTAAACGTTTCATAATCCGAGAATTTGACGAAGTCTCCGATTTCGATATTGAAAGCGGGATGGGCGCCGAGGGAAAAATACATTTCGTCATTTCCCAAATTTTTTACCGTGTTGGAGACTGCCAGCGTTTTGTCTTTGAGCGCATATTCCACCGTCAGGGCGAAATCGAACGGATATACCCGGCGGGTTTCTTCGCTTGCTTCAAGACGGAACGACGCCTTTTCGTCGGATGCCATCAGAATCTCAAACTGGCTTTTGCGTGCAAATCCATGCTTGGGAAGATAGTATTTCTTGTCCCGATAGGTAAAGCTGTCCGAGCAGAGCCGTCCGACAATCGGAAAGAGAATCGGGGATTGTCCGCTCCATATGGACGGTTCGCCCTGCCAAAGATATTCACGTCCGGTTTTGTTGTCGGAAATGCCGGCAAGCTCCGCGCCGTATGGCTTGATTTTGATGGTGAGTTGTCCGTTTTTCAGTATAATCATAGGCTTCTCCCAAAGGTGATAAAGACCGACAGGATTTTGTGACGACGTCGATTTTACCGCTATTCTTTATTTCTATCATATCCTAATTTTTGAATTTTGTCAATCCTTGTTCATGACTATCAATAAAATTTAGTATAAAAAATAAAATATTGTTGAAATTATCAAAAAATATGATACAATAATAAAAAAGTAATAAATCAATATTTGTGGAGACACAATGATGCAAGGATACAATGCGATAGTAGTATTTTGTGAAAATGCTGATAAGATGTTGATGTGTAAAAGAAGAAAAAATCCATATAAGGGATTATCAAATTTTGTCGGTGGAAAAATTGAAAAAAATGAAAACGGGTTGGATGCGGCGTATAGAGAGCTTGAAGAAGAAACCGCAATATCAAGAAATGATATTATTCTTTCTCACTTAATGGATTTCATCTACCATTTTGGAAATTGTTATCTTGAAGTTTATGTTGGGAAGCTCAATAAAGCAATCAATGTCAGTGGAGATGAAAACGAATTGTATTGGTCTACATTAGATAATGACTTTTTCGATGTAACACAATATGCGGGAGAAGGAAATATTGGGCACATTATGATGCATGTAAAAATGTATCAAGAGGAATTATTGAAATGATTTTGCAGAATTGGATGGGAGGGAGATGGTAAGACTTGAAAAAATCAATGCTTATTGCTTTGATTTTTGTGATTAGTGTATGGTTGCTGCTCTCGGTATTCTATATTTCCTGCCGGAAGCAGACGCTTGACCTTACGATGACGGGCTACCGCGCGGCGTCGGAGGAGGGAACGGTCGAGGTTCGCGTGGACGGCGTGCTTTCTTACCGTTTTTTCAGGCCGTATCGCTTTCGCGGACGCATTTCCGTCGAAGGCTACGAGCTTACGTTTGATGAAGCATATACCAACGATATTTTGCTGCAAAACGGCTGCGGCTTCCTCGATTATATGCGCATTGACGAAGAGGGCGTGCGGGATGAATTTCTTGGACACATCCGTATGGACGGGTCCGGCTCACTTTTGATTCTTCTTTACGGAGAAAGTCATGCGGGAGGAAACGCCTATATCTGCGCGCCCGCCGGTACGGAGGCGGAGGCTGCGCTCCTTGCGGAAAAGCTCAGTCAGGGAACGTGGATGGAGGGAATTAACTGGAACAAATCCGGCGATTGACGCCATGGAAATGCGGGAATCCTAAAAAGAGGCTTGACAAAATAAAATTTCAGGTGTAAACTGATTCTTGTAGGAAAAGCACAACATGGACATGTTCCCACCGAAATCCCGTGCAGAGAGACGCGCCGCGGCTGAAAGCGCGTTCGGGAGGCTGTGAGGAGTACCGCCATGCGGCTGCGCGCAGGAAATGGCGCGCCGGCCCCCGCCCGTTACCGCGGAAATCCGCACATGCTGCGGATGCAGAGTGAAACGTTGAGTGGAACCGTGTCTTTGGCACCTCAAACCGGAAATTTCCGGTTTGAGGTTTTTTTATTTTTTGTATGGGTGCCGCCTTTTGGCGGAGAAAGGAATTGCATTATGAAAATCATCGATCATGACGGCAAAATCGTCGAATCCACCTTTGAGGAGGAGCTTGGCAGAAATTCGCTGCGCCACACGGCGTCGCATATTCTCGCGCAGGCGGTCAAGCGCCTGTATCCCGAAACGAAGCTCGCCATCGGTCCCTCGATCAAGGACGGTTTTTATTATGATTTCGACAGGGAAACGCCGTTCTCGGAGGACGACCTTGCCGCGATTGAAGCGGAGATGAAAAAAATCATCAAGGAGAATCTGAAATTGGAACGGTACACGCTTCCGCGCGGAGAGGCGATCGCTTTCATGGAGGAGAAGGGCGAGCCGTATAAGGTCGAGCTGATCCGCGACCTGCCGGAGGACGCGGAGCTGAGCTTCTTCCGTCAGGGAGAGTTCACCGACCTTTGCGCCGGTCCTCACGTCACGTATACCTCCGCGGTCAAGGCGGTGAAGCTCACCTCCGTCGCCGGCGCGTACTGGCGCGGCAATGAGAAAAATAAGATGCTGGTGCGCATTTACGGTACGGCGTTTTCCAAAAAAGAGGACCTCGAACAGTATCTCGAACGCATCGAGGAGGCGAAAAAGCGCGATCACCGCAAGCTTGGCCGCGAGCTTGGGCTTTTCACCATCATGGACGAGGGTCCCGGCTTCCCGTTTTTCCTGCCGAAGGGCATGATTCTCAAAAATACGCTCATCGATTACTGGCGTGAAATCCATACCCGCGAGGGATATATGGAAATCAGCACGCCGATGATGCTGAGCAAAACGCTTTGGGAGACTTCCGGCCACTGGGACCATTATAAGGACAACATCTATACGACAACCATTGACGAGGAGACCTTTTGCATTAAGCCCATGAACTGTCCGGGCGGCATGCTCGTCTATAAGATGGAGCCGCGTTCCTACCGCGAGCTTCCGATGAAAGTGGGCGAGCTTGGTCTTGTTCACAGACATGAGAAATCCGGCGCTTTGCACGGTCTTATGCGTGTGCGCTGCTTCACGCAGGACGATGCGCACATCTTCATGACGGAGGAGCAGATTCCGGAGCAAATCAAGGGCGTGGTACGCCTTATCGACGAGGTTTACGGGCTTTTCGGCTTCAAATATCACGTCGAGCTTTCGACGATGCCGGAGGATCATCTCGGCTCGCTCGAGGATTGGGAGATGGCAACAAACGGACTTCGCAGCGCATTGGACGAGATGAAGCTGCCGTATGTCATCAATGAAGGCGACGGCGCGTTCTACGGGCCGAAAATCGACTTCCACCTCGAGGATTCGCTCGGCCGCACATGGCAGTGCGGCACCATTCAGCTCGACTTCCAGCTTCCGATGCGCTTTGAGGCGGAATATATGGCGGCGGACGGACAAAAGCGCCGTCCGATCATGATACACCGCGTCGTATTCGGGTCGATTGAGCGTTTCATCGGCATTTTGACCGAACACTACGCCGGCAAATTCCCGACATGGCTTTCTCCGGTGCAGGTGAAGGTCATCACGATCACCGACCGTGCGAACGAATACGCGGAAAAGGTCACCTCCGCCCTGAAAGAAAAGAAAATCCGTGCGGAGCTCGACGACCGCAGCGAGAGCGCAAACTATAAAATCCGCGCGGCGCAGCTGGAAAAAATCCCGTATATGCTTGTGCTCGGCGACAAGGAGATCGAAGCGGGAACCGTTTCCGTGCGCACGCGCGACGGAAAAGTGATGGGCAATATGAAGCTCGACGAGTTCGCCGACACGGTGGCGGAGGAAATCCGCGCGAGAAAGAGCTGATGGAATCCCCCGCGAGCTTTTACAATATGACGATGGTGTGCGACGGGGCGGGACGCGTCCTTGTGCTCGACAGAATCAAGAGCGACTGGCCGGGACTGACGTTCCCCGGCGGCCATGTCGAGCCGGGCGAGAGCTTCGCCGCCTCCGCCGCGCGCGAGGTCTTTGAGGAAACGGGGCTTGCCGTCCGGAATCTTATTCCGTGCGGCGCCGTCCATTGGGCGGAGAAAAACGGAAACAGGCGGTATATCGAGTTCCTTTACCGGACGTATGATTTTACCGGAACGGTTTCGGGCGGCACGTCCGAGGGCAGAGTCTTTTGGATGAGCGCGGATGCGCTTCGCGCGTCGAGGAGGCTTTCCCCGAATTTTGACCTCTATCTGCCGCTGTTTTTGGACGGCGGCGTTTCCGAGCTGTTTTTTGAATGGGACGGAAAGTCGTGGAACGGAGTTCCGCAGTATTACCGCTATCAGACGGAGAAAAAACAATAGGACGGAAACTTCCTGCATGCCGGATATCCGGCAAAATCCCGACAGCACAAAAGCCGCTTCGCCGAAAGATGGAAGGGCGGCATCGGAAAAAATGACGGAGCGCCCGGCATGCGCTCGCAGGATAGGTGCGGGAGCTTTTCGGCTGCCGTTACAGGAAAGGACTTGGCGTATGATTTATTACATCGATCGGGAAAGCGGCAAGGGAAACGGCCTTTCTCCCGACTCTCCACGCTCGGACTATCGCGATTTGGATATCGGACCGGGCGACAAAATACTGTTCCGGCGCGGCACGGTGATGCGCGAGCGGCTGGAAACGGTGTCCGGCGAAAAGGGAAATCCCACCGTCTATGGGGCATACGGCGAGGGAGAAGCGCCGCGCTTTCTCGGCTCCGTCGATCTCGTCGGTAAGGAGAATTGGGAGCCGGCGGCTCCGAACATTTGGCGTTGCGTCGGTCGTCCCGATACGGAAGCGTGCAGCTTTATCTTTGATGGGGGCGCCTCCTTGGGGACGCTCCGCTGGAGCCTCGACGAGCTTGCCGGACAAGGCGATTTCTTCGACGAATGCTATGGATTTTCCTCTAAAAAGCTGCCGTGTACGGGCGGACTTTACCTTTGGTCGGAGAAAAATCCCGCGGAAACCTATGGTCGGATCGAATGTGCCGTATTCGGCGGGCGCAATCTTGCGGATGCGAGGCACGACGTTCGCATTGAGAATCTCTCATTTGAAATGAGCGGCGTTCACGGCGTGTCCGGCAAGGGGATACGGACGGAGATTTTCGGCTGCCGCTTTCGTTTTATCGGCGGCTGCGTGTGGAGCGCGGAGCGGAAAATCCGCTTCGGAAACGCCGTGGAATTTTGGAATATCTGCGAGGACACAAGCGTCGAAAGCTGTATTTTTGATGAAATTTACGATTCCTGCGTGACGCATCAGGGCGGCGCGGACTGCCTGCCGGCACGGCACGTGCGGATTTCGCGCAATCTTTTTTCCCGCTACGGAATGGCGGCATACGAATGCCGCGACCGGCTGCCGGTCGATACGGAATTTTCCCTGAATCTCTGCGAGAATGCGGGCTGTGGGTTTTCTTCGCTCGGCGCGACGGTTCCGCGCGGCTCCGAGATTTATCCGGAGCCGATGGGACATCATATTTTTATTTGGCGCATCGGAAAAGCGACAGCGGCTGGAGAGCTGCGGATTTTCCGCAATGTGTTTGCCGACGCGCCGCACGGCGCTGCGGTGTATTCCGTCATTGCGCCGGAGGCCGAGGCGCAGATATATATGAACGAAAACCTTTATCGAATGGAAAAAAGGGAATTTTTCTGCCGTATGGGCGGCAGAAATTACAATGACTTTGAGGACTATCGGAAACATACGGGCAAAGACGCGGACAGCGTCGATGCAAGCGAAAACGGATACGGGAGGGAAACATGAAAACGGATGTTGTCATCATCGGCGCAGGTCCTGCGGGGATTTTTACCGCGATTGAAATGATCAGAGAGGGAAGCCGGCAGAAAATTACGATCGTCGAAAAGGGGAGTGCGATTGAAAACCGTCACTGCCCGAAGGAAAAAACAAAGCGGTGCGTGAGCTGCAAGCCGTACTGCCATATCACGACGGGTTTTTCCGGCGCGGGCGCGTTTTCCGACGGCAAGCTTTCGCTCAGCTATGAGGTGGGCGGCGACCTGCCGGCTCTTGTCGGGGAGGACGTCGTGCAAAGAACGATTGATTATGCGGATAAAATCTATTTGGAGTTCGGTGCGGACGAGCACGTGGAGGGCGTCTCCGACAATGAGGCGAAAAAGGATATCCGCAAGCGTGCGATTCAGGCGGGGCTCAAGCTTGTGGACTGCCCTATCCGCCATCTCGGAACGGAAAAGGCGCAGGACCTCTATTATTCCATCGAACAGTATCTTTTGAGCCATGGCGTCGATATCCTTTTCGGCTATGAGTGCACGGATATCATCATCGAGGACGGCAAGTGCCTCGGTGTGCAGATTACGAACGGAAAGGAATCCCTTGAAATCTTTTCGTCGCGAACCATTGTGGCGACGGGACGCCGCGGCGCGGAATGGCTGGAAAAAACCTGCACAGACCACAACATCGATCACGTGCCGGGCACGGTCGATATCGGCGTGCGCGTCGAGGTTCGCAACGAGATTATGGAAGAGATCAATGCGGTGCTGTATGAGTCGAAGCTGATCGGGTATCCGAAGCCGTTCAAAAACAAGGTGCGCACCTTCTGTCAGAATCCCGGCGGCTTTGTCAGTCAGGAGAATTACGACAACGATCTCGCCGTCGTCAACGGACATTCCTATAAGGAGCTGAAATCCAACAATACCAATCTTGCAATCCTTTGCTCGCACAACTTCAATGTGCCGTTCAATCAGCCGATCAAATACGCGCAGAAGGTCGGAGAGCTGACCAATATGCTCGGAGCGGGTCATATCCTCGTCCAGCGCTTCGGCGATATCCTCGACGGCAAGCGCACATGGCAGAAAGAGCTTTCCCAATCCAATCTGCGTCCGACGCTGCCGGACGCGGTGGCGGGCGATATCACGGCCGCGATGCCGTACCGTGCGATGATGAACATCATCAATTTCATTCAGGCGATGGATCATGTCGTGCCGGGCTTTGCCTCGACGGAAACGCTGCTTTATTCGCCGGAGCTGAAATTTTACAGCAATCGCGTCAAGATGAACGAGGAGCTGGAAACAAGCGTTTCGGGACTTCACTGTCTCGGGGATTCCAGCGGCTGGACAAGAGGGCTTATGATGGCGTCCGTCATGGGCGTGCTGATGGGCAGAAAAATCGTGCGGGACGAAAAGCAGTAAAAAAGCGTCCGCCAAAATGCCTCGATACGGATATCACGGCGAATCCATGAGACGGTATCGGAAAAATGGAATTATACCGGCTTCGTTTTTTGAGCGAGGCCGGTTTTGCTTTGGCGCCGATATCTTTTTCAATTTTTGGGCTTCGGAGGAAAGAATGGCGGTTTTCTTGAAAAATAAGGTTGAAAAAGCGAAAGAATGGTGATATACTAAATAAGAATGTTTACAATAAATTCGTAGGAAAAGGTTATGCTTACATTTACACCGATCAATGAAAAAAGCGCAGAGGACGTCAGGCGATATTACGCACTCTGTCCCTATAAGATCAGCGATTATTCGCTCGGGCTCAAGCTGATGTGGAGCTATATGCTGGGTTCGGAATATACGATATCTCACGGCTGCTTTGTCGTGCGCGGCAAGGTGCGCGGAAGGTATGCGTTCGATTTCCCGTTTCCGGTGGAGGAAAACGCGAGCCTTGACGGCGCCTTTGCGGATATGGCGGCGTTCTGTGCGGAGAATTTTATGCCGTTCGAGTTTTCCGCGGTGCCGCGCGAATATGTCCATGAGATACTGGAACGCTATCCGACCGTTGAAACAAGGACTTTCCGGAACTTCAACGATTATCTGTATACGGCGTCCGATTTTATGAATTTTTCGGGAAAGCGCTACGCAGGACAGCGCAATCATGTGAAAAAATTTCACGTGGGCTATCCGGACGCGGTCTTTCGCGAGCTGACCGAGGCGGATGCGGCGCTCATCCATGCATTCCGCGAGCGTTTCACGGAGGAATTTCACAAAACCTCGCACGGTGCGAAAAACGAATTGGAGCGCGCATGGCAGATGCTGCGGTATGTCGGCTCCCCGATGTTCCGGTGCGGCGGATTTGTGAAGGGCGGGGAGCTTATTTCCTTCTGTCTTGCCGAGAAGTGCGGGGAAACGCTTGTCGATCACATCGAGAAGGCTCTGCCGGAATACGAGGGGATTTATCCCGCGATGGTGCAGGAATTTGCGCGCATGTTTGCGGGCGATGTGAAATATATCAACCGCGAGGACGATTCCGGCGATCGCGGGCTTCGCACCTCGAAAATGCAGTATCAGCCGGTCGAAATTCTTGAAAAATATTATGTGAAGGTAAAAAATGAGCTTTATCATGTGGAAAAAATTCCGGTAATCGAGACGGAACGCCTGACGCTTGACGCCATCACGGAGGCGGATATCCCCGTTTATAACCGGCTTTGTCTCGATGATGAGCGGAACCGCTACTGGGGATATGATTACAGGCGCGACTGCGAAAATCCCGATGAGGACTATTTTTATCTCGACCAAAAAAAGGACTTCGGCAGCAGTACGGCGATGAATTTTGCCGTTCGGCTTGCGGGGACGTTCATCGGGGAGCTGATTCTTTATCATTTCGATTTTCACGGCGGGGCGGAGCTTGGCATTCGGCTCCTGCCGGAATACGAGGGACATGGCTATGCGACGGAAGCCTATGCCGCGGCGTGTGATTATGCGCTGTACGGAATCGGCATGTATGAGGTGCGCGGCAAATGTTATCGTGAAAATCTGCCGTCGAAAAAGATGCTTTCCGCCGTGATGCGGAAGGTAAGCGAGGACGAGACGTATCTCTATTTCAAAAAGACGGTATAATGTATCGGGAGGAATTTGATAATATGCTGAAAGCAGTGATTTTTGATATGGACGGAACGCTTTGCGATTCGTTTCCGCTGATGATCCGTGCGCTTCGCGAGGCGGTGGAGCCGATTGTCGGACATGCGGTTTCCGACGAGGATTTTATGGAGGCGCTCGGTCCGAACGAAAAAGGCATCATCGTGAATATGCTGGGAGATCGGTATGACAAGGCGGCGGCCTCCTATGACGCCTTGTATGAACGCTATCTGCCGGAGATGTGCGGGGCGCCGTTCGACGGAATCCGTGAAATATTTGAGTTTTTGGCGGAGAAGAACGTGAGAACCGCGCTTGTCACCGGAAAAAACAAGACGAGCTGCGATGCGACGCTCCGTCAGTTCGGCATGGAGAAGGCTTTCGACGCCGTGGAATACGGCTCGCCTGTCGGCTCGCGCAAAAAAGAGGCGCTCGGCCTTGTTATCGACCGGTTCGGCATCCGTCCCGACGAGGCGGTCTATATCGGCGATGCGCCGAGCGATGTGACCTATTCCCGGGAGGTGGGGCTTTTGACCGCCTCGGCGCTGTGGGCGCCTTCGACCGACGAGGAGGCAACGATTGCCGCGGGTGCGGACGTTATCTGCCGGACGCCGGCGGATTTTCTGCGATATTTGAAAGAGAATCTCGGATAAAACCGATTATAAAGGGGAAGAGAGCACTTGGAAAACTTTGAAAAAGAGATTGAGAGGCGCCGCACCTTTGCGATTATCTCGCACCCGGACGCCGGTAAAACGACGCTGACGGAGAAGCTGCTCCTTTACGGCGGCGCGATTTTGCAGGCGGGCGCCGTCAAGGGCAAGGCTGCGGACAGGCACGCCGTTTCCGACTGGATGGAGCTTGAAAAACAGAGAGGCATTTCAATCACGTCGTCCGTCATGCAGTTCCAGTATGAGGGCTATTGCATCAATATTCTCGACACGCCGGGACATCAGGACTTCTCGGAGGACACCTACCGCACGCTGATGGCGGCGGACAGCGCCGTCATGGTCATCGATGCGGCAAAGGGCATCGAGCCGCAGACGCGCAAGCTTTTCAAGGTCTGCGCGATGCGCGGCATCCCGATTTTTACGTTTATCAACAAGCTCGACCGCGAGGCGCGCGACCCGTTCGACCTTGTCGACGAGCTGGAAAAGGAATTCGGCATCGGGACCTATCCGATGAACTGGCCAATCGGCTGCGGGCAGTCGTTCCGCGGCGTTTTCGACCGGGAAAAGCGCCGGATTCTCGTGTTCAATGCGAAGAACCGCGGTCAGACCAAGCTCGAATCGATTGAATGTGACATTACCGACACGGCGAAGCTCGACGACATCATCGGAGAGGAGCGCCGGCGCGAGCTTTGCGAGCAGGTGGAGCTGCTTGACGCGGCAAGCTTCGATTTTGATCTCGAAAGGGTGCGGGCGGGAAAGCTCAGTCCCGTGTTTTTCGGTTCGGCGCTGACGAATTTCGGCGTGGAGCCGTTCCTTGAAAGCTTTCTTGGAATGACGACGCCGCCTCTGCCGCGGCGTGCCGGCGAATCGGTCGTCGATCCGTTATGCGGTTCCTTTTCGGCATTTGTATTTAAAATTCAGGCGAACATGAACAAGGCGCACCGCGACAGGCTCGCTTTTCTGCGCATCTGCTCGGGTAAGTTCGAGCGCGGCGCGGAATATTATCACGTGCAGGAGGGAAAGAACATCAAGCTTTCCCAGCCGCAGCAGCTTATGGCGCAGGAGCGCGAGATTGTAGACGAGGCCTATGCCGGCGACATCATCGGCGTGTTCGATCCGGGCATTTTTTCGATTGGGGATACGGTCTGCGCGCCGAAGATGAAGATCACCTACGAGGGAATCCCGACGTTCGCGCCGGAGCATTTTGCGACGGTCGAGCAGGTGGATACGATGAAGCGCAAGCAGTTCGTCAAGGGAATGAATCAGATTGCCCAAGAGGGTGCGATTCAGATTTTCTTTGAGCCGGGCGGCGGCATGGAGCGCGTCATCGTCGGCGTGGTCGGCGTTCTGCAATTCGAGGTGCTCGAATACCGGCTGAAAAACGAATACGGTGTGGATGTGCGCCGCTCCAATCTTTCCTATCAGCATATCCGTTGGATCGAAAACGAGGGACTTTCTCCCGCCTCTCTCAATATCACCTCCGACACCAAGTGGGTTCAGGATTTCCGCGGGAAAAACCTGCTCATTTTCACGAGCGAATGGAATATCCGCTGGGCGCTCGAAAAGAATCCGGGATTGCTGCTTTCGGAATTCAGCCGGGGATAAGAGAACAAAAAGAATATTATCGATTTTTGAATTCGTAAAGAAAAAAACGCACGTTGTGCGTTTTTTCTTTACAATGGACAGCTTTTGCGGTATAATAATATCAACCGATAGATACGGAACACTGGCAGGAGGTCTGTGCATATGAAAATTTGGAAATCAATTGTTTGTCTATTTTTGCTTTTGACAGTTCTTTTCACCGTAGGTTGTGCAGACGGAAATGTCGTATATGAGGACTCGCTGCCGGGAGAACGAGGCGCACTTGATACGCTTTCACTTCCCGAAGAGATGCCCGCGGATTTCTCGCTTTTGCTTGTGTGGCATGTCGCAGCACAGTGGAATGGGATCGATACTTATCGCGGCGTGATCTATAAAGAGACGGAAAAACGTCCGGCGCGTTTTGATTATGAAATTCCGCAGGAGGATTTGGAAGAGATTTATCGGGAATTGAAAAATGGGCTTAGTTGGATTCCGGGAACCGGAGAACCGGTAAATTGGAAACAATTTGACTTCATGCCGACTTGGATCATTGCGATTTCTTTCGATGGGAAAGTGTATCCGCTCACCGATACCGGGAACGGTGAAAATGGGTATTTTGAGTATGGAGAATTTTTAAGTTATGTGGTTTCCTATATAAAGGAAACCGATGAATGGAAGTCGATTCCTGATAGGAACAGACCCCTTTCCTAATGAAACGGAGAGAAAATATGAAAATTCGAGTGAAAAAATTGAATGAAAACGCCGTGCTTCCGACGCGCGGCTCCGCGGCCGCCGCGGGCTATGATCTTTACGCCTGCCTTGACGGCGACGTTGTCATCGCGCCCGGCGGTTCCGCGAGGATTGGAACGGGCCTTGCCATCGCCGTGCCGGACGGGTATTTCGGTGCGATTTTTGCGCGCAGCGGTCTTGCGGCGAAGGAGGGACTGCGTCCCGCCAACTGTGTCGGCGTGGCGGATTCCGATTATCGCGGCGAATATATGGTGGTGCTGCACAACGATTCCTCCGTGCCGCGCACGGTCGTGCCCGGGGAGCGGATTGCGCAGCTTGTCGTCATACCGTATCTCGCCGTGGAGTTTGAGCTTGCGGACGTGCTCGACGATACCGAGCGCGGCGCCGGCGGTTTCGGCAGCACGGGAAAGTGAAATAAGAGGCTGCCGCGATGAAATTTCCGAAGCTGAAACATACATTGCTTTGTGCTGTTCTTATCTATTCGCCGGCGCTGATGTTTTTTGTTTTCCCGTTTTTCGGCCCTCTTTTTTCCGGTGGCTATGATGGCATTTTCATCGCAATTTGGATTCTTTTGGGAATCTTTTCTGTTTTTTATTTGATTCGGAATTTTCCTTTTTTCATCACCACGGACATCACACTGTCTACGATCCGGTTATGGAAAAAAGACCGATTGTGGGTGGAATTTGACCGGGACGGTATCAACCGTCAAAGCATGGAGCGGAAGCTTCTGCGTCGGATTCGCCGCCGCGGCAGGGAGGTCCGCAGCACTTCTCTTGTCACGCCGCAGCCGCTTTGCCTGTGCCGTCGGCATGCCGTTTCATGGACGGTTTTTTGGAGCTCCGTCGAGAAGTTTTATACGCTTTACAGCGTCGGATATTTGGATGCGGACGGATACCGCAGCATCATGAGGGCAGTCGAGGCAAATGCCAAAGTGCCGCCGCGAGGAAGAATGCCTTTTGACAAACGGAAAAGAAAAGCGCCCGTCGCGTCGGCGGGCGTTGTCGTCATATTGGCGGATCGGGTAGCAGAGGAGATTTCTGCGATTTTGCGCAGGCAGCATACCTATCATGAGAGCTGTCACCTTGCCTGCGTCGCGGATTTTTCCGTCGGACGCTGTTATTTTGACGGTATGGGAGAGCCTTATCTTGCCGGAATGACGGGAAAACCCGTAAAAAATATGGCGATTGCCCTTTTGAGACGGACGGTGTTCGGCGGGAGGCTGCCGAAGCGCGGCAGTGATAACTGCCCGCCGGAGCCTTTTCCGGACGGAGAGCTCTCGGTGGAAATGAGCTTGTGGGACTATATCCGTTCCTTCCGTGAGGAAATGGCAAATGGTCGCCGCAGGGACAAAGCCATCTATCGGAAGCTGAAAGACGGGGAAGTTCTGTTACAGGATGATGTGCTCTATTGCAGGCTCGGCGAGCGTGGCGTTTCCTTTTTTGTCGAAACGGACGGAGAGGAGCAGGAGTCCGGCGAGGGCGTCATTGAGGTGCTCATGGAGGATAGCTGGGAATATCCCCGCCGTGCGAATATCTCGAAAAAGGATGGGGAGCTGCTGCGCGGCAACATTCGCGACTATCTCATGTCAAGGGGGGGATATCGGCGGGTTGATTTTTCCTGACGTGCATGGCGCCGGTTTCGGCATCGGTCGCCTTATTTTGGGAAAAGCCGTCCGAAAGTTCGGAAATTCGGCGTCGGAGGAACAATTCCGTATTTCTTATTTACAAATCCGTTTTTTTGTTGTATAATGAAACCTATGATAAATTTGTGACAAGGGGCGTGTTACCATGAAACGAAAGATTCTGATTATGGGCGGAAGCTACATGAATTTGCAGATGAAAATTGATCCCAGAACGAAGGATAACGAAACGACCGCCGGAAGCGAATACCGTTTTCACCCCTTTGGAGAGGCTGCCATCACGGCGATCACCGTGGCGAAGCTCGGCGGGGAATGCGTTTTCGGTACCAAATTCGGCGACGATACCAACGGAAAGCGCCTCTATGAATATTATAAGGGCTGCGGCATCCGCAACGACCTGATGAAAAAGGACAAGTCCGCGCAGACTGGCATGAGCGTCACGCTTTTCAGCGATTTTGAAACCCATGAGACGTATCTGTCGAAGGGCGCTTCGGCGCATTTTACAAAAGAGGAAATCGACGACGCTTTCATCACGATGCCGGACATGTTTCTCGTCCCGCCGGAGGAGCTTGGGACACAGGAGCACGTCGCAATGATGGAGATGAGCGCGCCCGTCGCTCCGACGGAAGGGCAGGATAAATCCGAAACGGGAGAAGCGGATAGGTCGGATTCCGATGATAAAGCCGGGAAAAAGGAGGGCGCGGTAGCGTCCGACATGCCGGAAATGCCGCGTATGGCGCCCTACCGCTATGAGGAGAGTCTTGCTTATTACGCGGTGCAGAAGGCGGAGGAACGCGAGGTCGACCTTGTCATGCGGTATACGCCGTTTACCGCGAAATTTCCGCTTGAAAAGATAAAGAATCTCAAAATCCTTGTGATTTCCGACGATATGCTTTATTCGCTGACCGGTTTTTTCCCGAATACGACGGATAAAGCGCTGCGCTCGCTCGTCGCGCTTTCCCAAAAAATCAAATCGAAATATTATGTCGTGCAGCAGGGAGACGATACCGCTTTCATCTATGACGGCAAATATTATGAAACGGTGACAGCGCCCGTCCAGCTGAAATCGGTCGACAAAAGCGCGGGAAAAAAGATGAATCCTACGTTTACGGGCGCGCTCGCCGCGGAATATTTGGAGAGCAAAAACATCGTCCGCGCCTGCCGGTTTGCCTTGATTGTGAGCCTTATGACGCGCTCGAAATTCGGCAATTTGGAAAGGGTTCCGACCAAGGCGGAGCTTGAAGCTTATGCCGCGGAAAACGGCATCGACCTCTATAAAGGATAAGCGCACGATGGATAAGGTGATAAAGCTGCTCGGTGTCGATTACGGCGAGGCGCGCACGGGACTTGCGCGTTCCGACGCGCTCGGACTTTATGCCGTCGGCATAGGGAATATCAAGAGCTATCATATGGAGAAAACCGCGGCGGAGATCGTCCGAATTGCCGAAAAAGAGGGAACGGAGCGAATCGTCATCGGCAAGCCGGTCAATATGAACGGCACCTGCGGGGAAAAGGTGGAGAAGGTCACGGAGCTTGCGCGGCTCATTTCCGAGCTTTCGGATATCCAGGTCGACTTTTATGACGAGCGGCTGACCACCATGTCCGCGCATAAAATCCTTGCAGAAAGCGGCGTGCGGGCGAAAAACCGCCGGGAGGTCGTTGATTCGCTTGCGGCGGAGCTGATTTTGCAGGGATATATGGATAGAAACAGAAAAAATTCGTAAGATAAAGGGGAAAAGCATATGGACAATTCAAAAAAGACCATGGAAAAAATCGTCGCGCTCTGCAAGAACCGCGGCTTTGTCTATCCGGGCTCGGAAATATACGGCGGTCTTGCCAACAGCTGGGACTACGGTCCGCTCGGTGTGGAATATAAAAACAACATCAAAAAGGCTTGGTGGAAAAAATTTGTTCAGGAATCCAAATACAACGTCGGGCTTGACTGCGCGATTCTGATGAACAAGGAGACGTGGGTGGCCTCCGGTCATCTCAAAGGCTTTGCCGATCCGCTCATGGACTGCAAGGCGTGCAAGACACGCCACCGCGCCGACAAGCTCATCGAGGATTATGTCGCGGAGCACGGACTTTCCGACAATCCCGGCGGCTGGACGAATGAACAGCTCACCTCCTATATCAAGGAGCATGAAATCGCCTGCCCGAACTGCGGCAGCCACGATTTTACGGATATCCGCCAGTTCAACCTGATGTTCAAGACGTTTCAGGGCGTGACGGAGGACTCCACAAGCGAGCTGTATCTGCGTCCCGAAACGGCGCAGGGCATTTTCGTAAACTTCAAGAATGTGGCGAGAACGACAAGACGCAAGATGCCGTTCGGCATCGCGCAGATCGGCAAATCGTTCCGCAATGAGATCACGCCCGGCAACTTTATCTTCCGTATCCGCGAATTTGAGCAGATGGAGCTTGAATTTTTCTGCCGTCCCGGCACCGATCTCGATTGGTTCGCATACTGGAAAAATTATTGCGCCGAGTTTCTCTATTCGCTCGGCATGAACCGCGATTGTCTCAGACTTCGCGACCACAGTCCCGAGGAGCTTTGCTTCTATTCCAAGGCGACGACGGACTTCGAGTATCTGTTCCCGTTCGGCTGGGGCGAGCTTTGGGGCATCGCCGACCGCACGGATTACGACCTGACGCAGCATCAGAATCACAGCGGCGAATCGATGGAATATTTCGACGATGTGACGGGCGAGAAATACATTCCGTATGTCATCGAGCCGTCCCTCGGCGCAGACCGCGTCGCGCTTGCATTCCTTGTGGACGCTTATGATGAGGAAACGATCGGGGAAGGCGATGTGCGCACCGTGCTGCACCTGCATCCGGCGCTGGCGCCGGTCAAGGCGGCGGTGCTCCCGCTTTCCAAGAAGCTCAGTGAAAAGGCGTGGGCGATTCACGATACGCTTTCCAAGCATTTCACGGTGGATTTCGACGAATCCGGTTCCATCGGCAAACGGTATCGTCGTGAGGACGAAATCGGCACGCCGTTCTGTATCACCTATGATTTTGATTCCGAAAACGACGGCTGTGTGACGGTCCGTGACCGTGACACGATGGAACAGGAGAGAATCCGCATAGAGGAGCTTGTCTCCTATATCGAAAACAAAATGGAGTTTTAACGATGAATAAGAAAAAAACTTCGATTAAACTGCTGACTGCGGCACTCATTGTAAACGGCATATATCTTCTCATCTTGGTGCTGATGACATGCTTTCAGAAGTGGATAAAAACCTCTGTGCAGAATGCGCCACTGGGGGCGCGGACTACGTTTTATTTTCCCTATGACGATGTGATTTTTGCGGCGGTTTGTCTTGTCCTGATGCTGGCTATATCCTTGGTTCTCATTTCACGGGTAAAAGCCGGTGCGAAAACAGGCGCTCTTCCGGTGTGCGGAATGGTATTTTTCGGCGTGCTGGTGCCGTATCTTTCCAAGACTGCATCGCATTTGGAATCTTTGCGGATTGCCGATTCTCAGGCTGCGACCGAGGAATCGATCAACTATGTGATGAGCGCGTCCTATGTGCACGACGTGACGGCGTGGGCGCTTCCTCTGCTTTTTGTGTCCGCCGCTGTCTTTGTCGCCGGCTGCACTGTTTCTCTTTGCACACGTGAATGACGATCAAAGCTTCCTCTGCTCTGTAAAATTGACGGGGAAGCTTTTGTTTTTCCGCGAAATTCGTAATTTTTTTGAAAATCTGTCATTATAATAGAATCATAATAAATTACAGGAATCAAAGGAATGAATTTATGAAAAAAGACACCTTATATACAATCGCCGGAGGCGCGTGGATCGGCGGCACTATGACGGTGCCCGGCGTTTCCGGCGGATCGATGGCGATGATTCTCGGCCTTTATGACAGGCTGATCGCCTCCGTAAACGGAATCTTCAAGGATAAACAGCGGCGGCGCGAAAGTCTGCTGTTTCTTGTCAAATTTCTGTTGGGCGCCGTTGTGGGGCTTTTCCTGTTTGCAAAGCTCATCACCTTTCTGCTGGAAAATGAGCTGTGTGCAGTGCCGACGCGCTACTTTTTCCTCGGCGCCGTTGCCGGCGGCGCACCGCTGATTTTTCGTTCCGCCGGCGTGAAGCACGTCTCGGTTTCCGTTTTTCTTTATCCCATCATCGGAATTGCGGCGGCGCTGCTCATCGCTATGATTCCGAACGGTATATTTGAAATCGGCGGAGAGGGCTTTCTTTCCGTGTTGCTTGGGATTCTGATTCAGCTTGCGGGCGGCCTTGTCGTTGCGGTGGCGCTGGTTTTACCGGGAATCAGTGTTTCGCAGATTCTGCTTGTGCTCGGGCTTTATGAACCGATCACTACGGCGGTCAGCAGCTTTGATATTGTAAAGCTCTTGTCCTTTGTCCCGCTTGTGATTGGAACGGTAGCCGGCATTTTTCTGACCACCAGCATTTTGGAAAAGGCGATGAAGCGTCATCCGATGGGAACCTATCTTCTCATTTTCGGATTCATTCTCGGCTCCTTGCCGGAGTTATTTCCGGGCGTGCCGACGGGCTGGAATATCCCGATTTGTATCCTTACGGTGCTTGCCGGATTCTTTGCCGTGTATTTTGTATCCAAAAAGGAAGCGGCCGTATAACGGACGGTAAAAGATAAACAAAAAACGCTGCGCTGTGCGCGGCGTTTTTTGTTTATCCTATTTGCGGTTTGTCTGAAAAACGAAATGGGAAAAATGTAATAATTTTCCGTTTATGTATTGACAAAACAGTTTTGACATGTTAAAATTTGTAAACAAATGTTCCAAACAAAAATCAAAGAATCAATGGAGTTATAGGTAAAAGGAAGGAGAATCAAGATGAACAAGGATCATTTAAAAGGGAAACGGTTTCTCGAGGATTTGCTGAAATATGCCACCGAGATCGGAGAAAAAACGGCGGAGCTGGCCTACTGGCGAGCCAATGGCTTGGCGAGGGAAGCCGATTCCGATTCGGAGGATATATCGGCGAGAGAAAAAGAACTGGAGATGCTGATTCAGTCTTTGACGAAGAAAAAGCTGGATGCGACAAGGATGATCGATAAAATGGAGGATCCGGTGGCACGTGCCGTTCTCCGCAGAAGATATATTCTGTGTGATACTTGGGCGAGAATTGCGGACAGCTGCGGCGGCATGAGCGAGCGCAACGCGCATTACATCCATGATATGGCACTGCTCGATTTTGAAAAAATATATACTTCGGAATAAAGCGTTTCACTTTTTTTCATTGTATTTCATTTTGTCAAAAGTTTATAATAAATCAGAAACATATGTTTCAAACAATTAAGCGAATAATATGCGGAAATAATCGAACGTGCGATTGCAAATGCATGACATTGTTTCCGCAGCAAAGGAGGCTTTATGAACATCAAATTTCATGTGAACAGACAGCATATTGCGCGGACGGACCATGTGTATGTCGTCGCCGGCAGCCGCAATTTTCTCGGCTGTGAATTTACCTTTACGCCGGAGTGGGCGGGAACTGTCAAAACCGCTATCTTCCGGAACGGTGATACGGCGTATCATGTCGTTTTGGAGAACGATGCGATTGCCGCTTCGGAGATGCCCGTGCTGTCCGCAGGATGCTGGGGCGTCTCGGTTTTCGGCGGGAACCTTATCACGGCGGACAGCGCGCCGCTTGTCGTCGCCCGGTCGGGATATGCCGAGGGAACGGCTCCGGAGGCGCCTTCCGCCACGGTATATGAGACGTTGAGCGGCATGATTTCGCAGGCGATCGCAAAGACGGACGCTTTGGAGGAAAAAATCGAGGGCGGAACGTCCGGCGGAACGCCGGTGACGATTGCGGACGGAACACTTTACATCAATTAAGGGAGGAAATTATGAAAATATCCAAAATTTACGACAACAAAACAAATACCGAATACGAGCTTGCGGACGAAGGCGCGAGAAGCGGCGCGGCGCTTGCGGACGGCGCTGTCACGCCGGAAAAAACCTCGTTCGGACATATCCTGCATAAGACGTCGGCAAATCTCTATGACCCGTCGGTGCAGACGGACGATACGATAAGTCCGCATTATTTCGTGAACGGCGTGCCATATGAGACGACGAAGTTCGATCTTTCCTACAACTGCACGGCGATGATTGCGGTGGAGCCGTCGACCGCCTATTGGCTCGGACTGATACCGGCGATAAACGGCTATACCAAGCCGTGGGGCGATGCCGCCTACGGTATCTTTTTCTATGATGCGGACGGCGCTTATATCAGCGGTACGACGGCGAACGCCTTTACCACGCCGTTGGCCGCCCGTTTTCTTCGCTTTAACTATGCGATGTATAAGGGCATGACGCTTTTTGAGGTCAACCGAACCTGCATGCTGGTGAAAGGAGAGGGCGCGCCTGCCGCCTATGAGCGCTATTACGACTATTTCCTCGACACGCAGATCGAGTTTCTGAATTCGCGTGTGGACAGGCTGGCAAAGCCGGTGTATTATCACATCGACGGCGATGTGCTGGATATCGTTTATAAATATTCGGCGTCGCAGGATATGAGGGTACGGTTGAAAAAGAAAGGCGGAAACAATCTTTTTGATTTCTATCAGTTTGCATTGATCGATAACGGCACGGAGTTTGTTTCCTCCGATTACAGCGGCGGGACGATCTATATCACGACGCCGAGCGACTGGTTCGCGCCGTTTGTCATGGCTGCCCAAGAGAACATCGACGGAGACGCCGTCACGTCGGGCCATTTTACGGGCGGCAATCATGAATATACCAATACCGGAACCGGAGGAACGCCTACGGCGCGCTGTTCGGAGCTTAAATTTTTTGCCGACGGCAGACAGGTTTCCGACGGCGCCGCGGACACGGTGATCGAGGGCTATTGCGACAGGATGGAAATTCTTTGGACAAATTATGTGCAGGCCTACAACACAAAAAAGGCGGACGGCACGGGGCGCGAGGTGCTGTGTGAGCGTCACAGAATGCTCTTTGACGGCGTCCGCTTTTGGGTGCGGACAGAACTGATTCCGCTGGAAGCCGTGACGGTTTCCGCTTGGTACGGTCTGCAATGCGCGACCTCGCATCTTTGGCAGGGAACGGCGCATTATATCGGCGGCGAGAACCGTGCCCGTTTCGATGTTACGACAGCTACGGAATGCGGGAACAAAAACGCGACCGCGCTTGTAATCGAGAAGGACGCCAATGTGTTGGAGATGTCCGTCGATCCTGCCGTCGATTTGGGCGACCGCCGTTACTATGCCGGAACGCAGGGCATTTTTACAACGACATACAGCAAAGCGTATATGTATATAATCCAAGGCGCCACACTTGCGGCGAATTCGGTATATACCCTTGAAGGGAGTTATCGCTTTTCTTCAAAATAAAAAATTGAAAAAAGGAATTGACAAAGCCGAAGGGATATGATATAATGCACGGGAACGCGCGATGTGAAAGAACATGTAAGTCCAGTTTCTTTCCGTCGCGCGTATTCTTTTTGCCTATTGGTTAGTGATGACTAACTTTTTTGAACTTCCGCTCGTTCATTTTGGCGGGTGCGGCTTTCGGTTGGGAGGGAATATGTTTGTAAAAAAACATCTGTCGACAATTATTTTGGCGGTGGTATTGCTGATTTTGTCGGCGGTTTCGCTGTTTATCGGTGTATTCGATATCAGCATATCCGGACTTTTCAGCGGGGATGCGCAGCAGCTCGGTGTCTTTCTCGCTTCGCGTCTGCCACGGCTTCTTGCGATTTTGTGTACAGGCGTCGGTATGAGCGTGGCGGGACTGATCATGCAGCAGCTTTGTATGAATAAATTCGTGTCTCCCACGACGGGCGCGACGATTTCCGCGGCTGAGCTCGGCGTTCTGATTGCCATGGTGTTTATTCCCTCGTCCACGCTGTGGAGCCGGACTATCGTATCGTTTGTGTTCGCGATTCTCGGAACATGGATTTTTGTCGCTTTTATTCAGCGTGTCAAATTCAAGGATGTGGTCATGGTGCCGCTTGTGGGCATCATGTTCGGCAATGTGCTGACGGGACTTACCAATTTTATCGCCTATAAATATGATATGACCCAGCAGCTTTCCGGCTGGCTTACCGGCAACTTCTCGATGGTCTTGCAGGGCAGATATGAGATCGTGTATCTTGTGGTGCCGCTTGTGATTCTTGCCTTTGTATTCGCCAATTACTTCAATATTGTCGGAATGGGCAAGGATTTTTCCAAAAATCTCGGTGTCAATTACAACGTTGTGCTGTTTTTGGGAATCACGATATCGGCCATGATTTCGGCTGCGATTGTCGTCATCGTCGGACAGATTTCGTATGTGGGACTCATCATCCCCAATATCGTCGCCATGTTCAAGGGCGATAAAATAAGAGGAACGCTGATCGATACGGCGCTTTTCGGCGGGCTGTTCGTGCTTGTGTGCGATATCATTGCAAGGGTGATTATAACGCCCTATGAAATGCCGATCGAGCTGATTGTCGGTATTGTAGGCAGTATCGTATTCATCTTTACGATTATTTATCGGCTGAAATACGGACAAAAATCGGTGAAGCTTGTGAAATCCCTGCGCAAGGAAGCGGAGGAGAAAGGCGGTAATTCATGAATGACAGTGCCATCAAGGGGGGCGGCATGACCGCGGAAAAAGCCCCCGGCGTCAAAAAAAGGGAAAAAGTGCGTGCCGACGGAAAAACCGTCCGCGCCAATACCGCGAAGCTCATCATTCTCGCGGTTCTGGCGATTGCGTGCATCGTTTTATATCTGCTTTTGGGACTGAATTTCGACAAGATGAAATTTGTCGTATATTCCATGCAGATACGTATTCCCAAGCTGATTGCCATGCTGATTGCGGCCTTTGCCATCGGCGCGGCGTCAATCGTTTTTCAAACCATTATCGGCAACAGGATTGTCACGCCGTGTCTTTTGGGTATGAATGCCCTTTATACGCTGACGCATACCGCGATATTTTTCGTGGTGGGGATGGGCAGTGTGCTTGTGGCGAACAGCAATGTTTCCTTTGCGATCGACCTTGTCGTCATGTCGGTCGTCGCGATGTTTATTTACAGCTATATGTTCAAGAAAACCAAGCACAACATTCTTTACATATTGCTGATCGGTACGGTGCTCGCCTCGCTTTTTTCCAGTATTCAGAGTACCTTGATCCGGATTATGGATCCCAACGAGTATGAGGTGCTGCTCACGACGCTTGTCGCGAGCTTTGAGAATATCAATTCCGAGATTATGATTTTCGCCGTCGTCCTGCTTGCCGTCATCATCGCGGTGTTGTGGCGGGATATCGCGCTTTTGGATGTGATGACGCTCGGCAAGGCGCAGGCCACCAATTTGGGCGTCGATTATGACAGAAGTGTGCGGCGGCTTCTGCTTGGCGTCACACTGTTTATCGCGGTTGCCACCGCGATGGTGGGACCTATATCGTTCTTGGGTCTGATTATAGCCAATTTGGCAAGAGAGTTTCTGCGAACCTACAAGCATACGCAGCTTATCTTGACTTCGACCATGTTCGGCATGATTGTTTTGATCGGCGGACAGCTGCTTGTGGAGCATGTTTTCAGTTACAGCATTCCGGTCAGCGTTTTTGTAACGCTGTTCGGCGGCGCTTACTTCCTCTATCTGCTGCTGAGACGGAAGAAAGCATAACACGGAGGTATCGGATATGGTAGTAAAGGATTTGATAAAAAAATACGATGGAAAACCCGTCGTCGACAGTGTCGATTTCGAGCTTCATAAGGGCAAAGTGACCTCGCTTATCGGTCCGAACGGCGCGGGAAAGTCCACGGTTATGGGGATTATATCCCGCTTGATTGCAAGGGATTCGGGCGTCGTCCAGTTTCTTGGTGAGGATATCTCCAAATGGAAAAGCAAGGAGCTGGCAAAGCATCTTGCAATTCTCACGCAGACGAACAACATTCAGATGAAGCTGACGGTGCGTGAGCTTGTGGCGTTCGGCCGTTTCCCGTATTCGTCGGGGAGACATACGCCGCAGGATATCGAAATCATAGACAGGGCAATCCGCTATATGGAGCTTGACGAGATACAGGACAGGTTTATAGACGAGCTTTCAGGCGGTCAGAGACAGCGGGCTTATATCGCGATGGTGATTGCGCAGGACACCGATTATGTGCTGCTCGACGAGCCGACGAACAATCTCGACATATATCATGCGAGAAATCTGATGCGGACGGTAAGGGCGCTTTGCGACGAGCTCGGCAAAACGGTGGTGCTTGTTCTGCACGAGCTGAATTATGCCGCCTTTTATTCGGATTATATTTGTGCGATGAAAAACGGAAAAATCGCGAAATACGGTACGGTAAAGGAGGTGATGACGAAGGAAAATCTCTCTCAAATTTACAGCGTGGATTTTGAAATCATTGAAATCGAAGGAAAACCGTTATCAATTTACTATTAAAAGGAGAATCAAACATGAAAAAAATTATCGCTTTTATTCTTGCTATGGCCATGACGGCCATGCTGTGCCTCGCGCTGACCTCCTGCTCGGATGAAGATGAGGATGAGGAAAAACAAACCGTCAAGATCACTTCTCTGAATGCAAACGGAGAGGAATTTGAAAACGAAGTGCCTTATCAGCCGAAGCGCGTCGCAATCCTTGATTATGCCGTGCTCGATATGATGGATAATTTCGGCGTGGGAGACCGAGTGGTTTCCTCGGCGAGAACCACGATCGACTATCTTTCCGAATATACGAAAAAAATGGATGCGGGAACGATCGTCGACCTCGGCAACTTGCAGACATACGATATGGAAAAGCTTCAACAGAGCGAGCCGGATATCATCTTCATCGGCGGCAGACAGTCAAAAAATTATGACGAGCTGCAAAAAATCGCGCCTGTCGTTTATCTCAGCTGCACGGCCGGACAGGTCGTCAGCGATACGCTGAAAAACGCCAAAACCGTTGCTACCATCTTCGGTATCGACGAAGCCAAAATCACCGAGCTTACTGCGGGCTTCCATGCGCGAATCGATGCGTTGAAGGCTGTGGCGGCTCCGGCGGGTGAGCCGGCGAAAACCGCGATGGTCCTGATGTATACGAGCGATAAATCCATCGGCGCCTTGGGCTCCGGCGGACGCTGCTCCATCATCTGCGACGAGCTGAGCTTTGTGAATCTGTATGAAAGCAATGCGGATGCGACACACGGCGAGTCCTTTTCCTTTGAAACCATTGCCAAGCTGAATCCCGATTATCTGTTCGTACTTAACAGAGGCTTTATCACCTCCTCGGGCGAGACGAGCAATGCGTCGGTCGTGGAAGTCATGACCAACAGTCTTACCGCCGGCACGACGGCGCTTCAAAACGGTCATTTGATTGTTATGGATCATCCCGATACATGGTATACGGCCGAGGGCGGCATCAGCGCGCTTGACACGATGCTCGCCGACCTTGAGAGTGTATTGCTCCCCTGAAATGAACAGCTCATTTTCCTTCCTATCCAATGATTGAAACCATATTATCTTCTCAAAAAGCAGATCGATGTCATATTGGTCTGCTTTTTGAGGCATCTTCCCGTGAAGCTGCGGCCGGCGCGGGAAGAAGAATCGCATAATACCCAAAGATGAATTTATAATGATCAATATTTTTAAGGAGATTAAGTATATGATGAACAAAACCGAATCCCCGGCGGCATGTCCCTGCTGTGAGAACCATTGTCCGTCCGACGATTTGAAATGCGGAAGAGGAAAAGCGCATTTCGGCCTGATTTCCGAGGGAAGGGGCGGTGTGTACCATGAAAATCGCGAGATAAAAACACTCGAAGACGAGGTGATTGTCCTTCTGCATCGATGCGGGCATTTCCTGCATCACAGCGCAGAGCAGGCTTCGGACCATGCGGCGCTGCTGAGCATTCTTTCCGAGGAGGAAAAGCGGAATTTGGCTGCTCTTCTGAAAAAATGCTTGCAGAGCTGGGAGAATGGCTCCGCGGGCGCGGAGAAGAGATAAACGGTGTACGGAGGGGCAAAGGCAGTTTTCTCTGAAATTGCTTTCAGAGGGAAATGAGGGCATTTCCAAATGTTGCCCTTATACAATGAAATATTTTCCGACGATAAGAAAAGGGTGCGGGAAAGCCGCACCCTTTTGGTGTATTGCACTTAGCTTGATAATTCACTGTGTTTATTCCCGAATGACCGTCCTTGCCGTGATATTGCCTCCGACGTCGCCGGAGACCGTTACGGTACCGTTTCCATTCCCGCCGGAAATGGAAACATCCCCTTCGACGTCGCCGCACTGGATGGTTGCCGCTCCCGAGGCATCTTTGATGGTAACGCACCCTCCGACGTCGCCGCAATTGACGGAACCGTTTGTCGTGGTGACATCACCGTCGACATCGCCGCAGTCGATAGCCCCGTTTCTCGTTGCGGCATCGCCGCCAACATTGCCGCAGTCGATATGCCCGTTTGCCGTTGTGGCATCGCCGCCAACATCGCCGCAGTCGATAGCCCCGTTTGCCGTTGCGGCATCGCCGCCAACATCGCCGCAGCTGATAGAGCCGTTTGCCGTTGTGACATCACCCTTGACGTCGCCGCATTTGACGGAAAAATCGGATATGATATCGAGCGCATCGCCGTCATATTCAAGGGTGATGGTTGATTTTTCCTCGGTATATTCATTTTTGCCGGTGATTCTGTTTCCGATGAAAAGTACGGCGCGCAGCTTGCCGTCGTCCGGCCAATCGAGCAGGCGGTCGTTCTTTTCTTTTTGGACTGCTTTCGGCTCCGGGTCTTTCGGCTTCAAGCCGAAAAGCGTATCAATGGAAACGTCGAAGATTTCCGCAATCCGCGGAAGCAGGGAAATATCGGGGCAGGAGAGGGCGTTTTCCCATTTGGAGACCGCCTGAAAGGTGACGCCGAGCTTTTCGGCCAGCGCGTCCTGTGTCAGGCCGGCGGATTTTCTGAGCTCCGTGATTTTTGTGCATAGAATGGTGTTGATATTTATGTCTGTATTCATAAGTATATGGATTCCTTTCCGGTAAAAATTTGTCCCGAAAGGGAGCCTTTGTACCCCATGGCTGCACAGTGCTCCGTTTCGTTTCTGTCCTTAGTATGCCTGAGCGATGTGAAAAAATCAATAAAAAATTGGTTGAATATGCATAAAAATAACTCAACCAAAAGTTGAATCCGGAGTGAAAGCGTCAAAAAAGGAAAGAATTTCCTCTTTCTTGGCTTCGGCGTGGCCGAAAAGCATCTTGTCGGAGCCGCCGCATTTTCCTCCGAGTGAGGAGGCAAGCGTCGGCGCAAGCGTTTTCATCGGAAGATGACGGGAGGTGCAGACGAAATCATAGCCGGTGTCGTCCGTTCCGGAAAAGGCGGCGAAGATGCCGGCGGTTTTGGAGGCGCCGCCTGCGGCAAGCTCGCGAAGTCCGTTTGTATCGAGCAAAGGCTCGAAAAGGCAGACGGATTTTGTTTGTTCCGGGAGAGCGTCGAGTATCCGCTGAACGATGGAACGCCGCAGAAGTCCGATGGTGTGCTTGGCGGCGCCAAGCTCGTGCAGACGCGCCGTCACCGTTTCGCAGAGGAGTTCCTCTTTCGAGGAAAGCAGCGCGCAAAGAGCGGCGATATCGTCCTGCTTTTTCCGATAATCCGTGAGCGCATCGAAGCCGCAGAGCGCGGTAAAGCGCATCCCGCCCTTGTATTTCATGGCGTTTGTGATTTTGATAAGCCCCGCCTTGCCCGTGCGGTCAAGATGCGGCGCGCAGCAGGCGCACCGGTCGAAGCCCTCCGCGTCGACAATTCGGATACGCTGAACATTTTCCAGCTTTTCGCTTTTCGCGCGATAGTCGAGCGCGCGAAGCTCGTCCGGCTGCGGATAATAGCAGCGGACAGGCATATCGGCGCATACGGCACGGTTGGCCTCGTGCTCCGCTTCCTTGATTTGCTCCTCCGTGAGGATGCCGTTTATATCAAAGGTCATGTAGTCCGCGCCGAGATGAAAGCCGACGTTGTCAAAGCCGTAAAGGCGGTGAATGGCGCCGCAGAGCAGGTGCTCGCCGAGATGATTCTGCATTTTGCGGAAGCGCTCCGCAAAGTCGAGCGCGCAGTTCACGGTTCCCGAGACCGGCGCGTCGGTGAAATGCAGGATTTCGTCGTTTTCAATCTGGACGTCCGTAACGTAGGCATCCCCGATTTTTCCGGTGTCGGCGGTCTGTCCGCCGCCTTCGGGGAAAAATGCGGTGCGGTCAAGGAGAACGGCATAGCCGTCCCCTCTTTTTTCACAGGACAGGACGGTTGCCTCAAAGGAGGAGAGCATACCGTCCGTTTCATATAGCTTTTCCGTTTTCAAAATGGTGATTCTCCTAAGGCTTTTTCTTCCATTCTATCATAATTTGCCCTATATGGCAAGCATCAATCCGGTGTGAGGAGAAAAGTGCGGCGGCTGTTAATCGATGCATTCCGGTTCTTTGGAATCGGTGGGGGATATTGATTGTAAACAGGTCGGGCAGTCTTGCCCGATAAGGTCAAATCAACGCCTGCGCCTTCTATGCCATTCGTTCCAGAATGCAGCATAGGCGTCCCGTTCAAATTTATCATTTGGGAGAATTTTTGGACTGCATTGATTGTAAAATGCTTCTATTTTGTCTGCAAACCGAAATACTTCTTCTCTGTATTCTTCTGTCGGGATTCTTTCCTCTGTGCCGTCCTCCAAAATCAAAACGACCTCGTTTTTTTCATGCTTGATTGTCCAGTCAACTCCGTTGGGACAGCCTATCACATTGACATGATCCAGTGATTTATTGGGAATGCAGTGAAAACCGCAGCAGGGGAGGATTTGATTTTCTTCATGAATCATATGGTTTTCCGTCAGAGATTTTAACAGATAAAGAGCGGCCGCGCTTACCGTGGCATCATATTACAGCTTGTGTTTCCCGATATACGCGACCGCATGCCCGTGCAGGCATAAATCGTCCGGATCATCGTCTGCACCGTTTATCCAATAAAGACGGTCCGCGTCGATTTTGAAAACCCCCATAAAATACACCTCAGAAATCCGATTTTTCTAAATTCATTCTATCATATCCATCGACCTGAGACAAGGAATTTTTTTGGATTTGTATGAAAAAGAGACGTCCGTTCAATCGTCTTGACAAAGCCCCACGGAAAGAGTAAAATAAAAAATCGGAGAGGGGAGATTCCATATGAAAAAATGGATGGCGGAGGACTGGCGGTTTGAAATAACCGTAACGGACGGATTGGCCGGAGATTGCAGGCTTGGACTTGAAAAGGGCGACAGCTTCACGTTTGAATACGGATGCCCCGCGGACTTTTGTCCCCGCTCGATGGCGGAGATTTTTACATGGTGCGAGGTCATTCGGTGCGGCGGGGATTTTACGCGTCGGGGATGCAGAGAAAAATATGAAATGGAGCTGGCCTGTCCCTGTCACCATATCCGGTTCCATTTGGCAGCGAAGCCCATCCATCGCGATGAAAACGGTATTTATAACGGAAAAAGCATCCGGCCGAAAGCGGATTGAAAAACAAACAATAAAAAGAGGAGCTCATTATGGCAGAATTATCGTCGATTGACCGGAATTTGGACGTTGTCACCTCCTTTGGGCGGGATGACGTCGTCTTATATGACCCGCGGGAGGCGCCGTTCTCGCTGTACGGCGTTTTCTATGAGGACGGGCGGTACCGCCGTATGCCGGAGCGTGTCGCGGCATCGGTTTCGGACGGCGTGCGCGAGCTTTCCGCACACACGGCAGGCGGGCGCGTCTGCTTTACGACGGATTCGGAGTTCGTGGCGATTTCGTGCCGCAGACCGGGATTGTGGCTGATGCCGCATATGGCGCTTGCCGGCTCCGGCGGCTTCGACCTCTATACACGCGAGGGCGGACGTCTCCTCTATTACGGCACGTTCATGCCCGATTCCGGCAAAAGGGAGGGCTATGATTCCATTCTCAAATTCCCGACGAAAAAGACGCGGGAAATCCTGATCCATTTTCCGCTTTACTGCGGCATCACCTCGCTTTCCGTGGGACTTGCGGCCGGCGCGTCGCTTGGCGGATGGAGCGGCTACAAAAGGGAAAAGCCCGTCGTCTTTTACGGCTCCTCCATTACGCAGGGCGCATGTGCGAACACGCCCGGGAACGATTATATCGGCAGGCTGTCGCGGCGGTTCGATTTCAACTATATCAATCTCGGCTTTTCCGGAAGCGCCAAGGGAGAACAGGCGATGATGGACTATATCGCCGGCCTCGATATGAGCATGTTCGTCTACGATTACGACCACAACGCGCCGGATTCCGAGCATCTCGCGGCGACGCATTATAAGGGATACCAAACGGTACGCGCGGCGCATCCGGATATCCCGATCATCATGGCGTCGCGTCCGACCTACGACCATCCGCGCGAGAATACAGCGGCGCGCCGTGATGTGATTGCCGCAAGCTATGAGCGTGCGCGTGCCGAGGGGGATGGGAACGTGTATTTTGTCGACGGCGCCAAGGTTTTTTCGACCTTTTTTGCCGACGGCTGCACGGTGGACGGCACGCATCCGACCGACCTCGGCTTCTATCGTATGGCGGAGGCATTCGGAGAGGTCATGGCGCGGATATTTTAGCGATTTTTCGCTTTCCTGTGAGGGAAAGCCCCGATTGAAACGGAGGATATCTATGGCTTCTTTTATCGGTTCGTTTTTGATGGGCGCTGTCGCCGTTTTGTACCTGCTTGCCGCCGCGGGGCTTCCGCTCGGAGCTTTTCTGATGGGCGGATATCATAAAATCCTGCCCGCAAGGCTAAGGGTGGCGGCGGGCATTTTGTGTTTCGTTCAGCTCTTTGCGGTTTTTGTGCTCCTGCGCACCGGAGGGGTGATTTCGGCGGGTATGCCATTTGCCGTATCACGGGGTTTTTGTTTTTTCTTTGCCGTTTATCTGACCCTGAATGTTCTGCTCAATCTGTGTTCGAGGAGCAGGTGGGAACGGCTTATCATGACGCCGGTTTCGGTCTTTGCGGCGTCCTGCTTTTGGATTACGGCGCTTGGCGCCTGACCGCACGGGACGGTGCCTGTTTTTGACTGAGGACAACTAAAAATACATAGCCGCGGACAGCGGCGAAAGGAGAATCATATGGCAGAAAAAGTATTGTTTGCGCCGATGGCGTTCGCAAGGTATGAGGCGTCACAGACGCTTCCGGAGAAGTTTGCGAGGCTTCTCGAAAAATCCGGCCTTGCGGAAAAAGTGAAGGGCAAGACCGTCGCGGTGAAAATGCACGTCGGAGCGGGCGTTACCTATTCGACGATTCCGCCGGTATTCGTCATGAAGCTTGTGGATTTCCTCCACAAGAACGGGGCGGAATGCTTCATCACCGACCACTATGTCTACCGCCGCCATCCCGAACGCCGCGGCTATACGGAATCGACGCTCGGATGTCCCGTGCTCGACGACTGCGGCTATTTCGGCAAATATTATTATACAAAGGAAGTCGATTTCAAGAAATTCAAGCATGTCGATATCGCGGGGCTCATACACGATGCGGATTTTCTCATCGATTTTTCCCATGTCAAGGGACACGGCGCCTGCGGCTTCGGCGGCGCATGTAAGAATATCGCGATGGGCTGTGTCACGGACCGAACAAGACATGAAATCCACGCCTTGGAGGGCGGCCTTGTTTGGGATAAGGAGAAATGCGTACACTGCAAAAAGTGCATCGAGGCCTGTAACCATTATGCCAACAGCTTCACCGACTGCGGACATTACAAGGTCAATTATCACAACTGCACGATGTGCCAGCACTGCGCCAAGGTATGTCCGACCGGCGCCATCACGCTCGACAGCCACGACTACACCGACTTTCAGGAGGGAATGGCGATCTGCACAAAAACGGTGCTCGACACCTTCGAGCCGGGAAATACATATTTTATCAACGTGCTGACGCAAATCACGGCGCTGTGCGACTGCTGGGGTATGACGACGCCGTCGCTTGTGCCGGATATCGGCATTATGGCCGGCGAGGACATTGTGGCGGTGGAGCGCGCTTCGATTGACGCCATCAAAATCGAGGACCTCATTCCGGCCGGGATTCCCGCGGGGATGCAGCTCTCGGGACATGGCCACCTGTTTGAGCAGCTTCACGGCAAAAATCCCTTTGTTCAGCTCCAAAAGCTCGAGAAGTACGGTCTTGGTACGGAAGAGTATGAATTGCAGCTTGTAAAATAATTCGTTTCGGCAGCCGTAAGGCTGCCGATTTTCATAATTTATTTAAAATATCACATTTAAATTTAATAAAAACAAAAAATATGAGATAAAATTTTATGTTTTTAAAATTTTTCTGCCGATATTTTGTTGACAAATTTTCATGACGCTGATATACTAAACTACATTATTGATGTTTTTTTCGGAAATCAGAAAGGACGGTTCCGGCCATGCAAAAAGAGGGAGAAATCCGGATTCCATCCGGCTGCGCGATATCGGGGATTTTTTCGAGAACGGGCGAAAAAATATCGGGGACGGAAATCATCCGTTCCATTTCCGTCATGCACGACCGCTCCAACGGGCTTGGCGGCGGCTTTGCCGGCTATGGAATCTATCCGCAGTATAAGGATTTGTACGCGTTTCACGTGTTTTATAACGGTACGGCGGCGAAGTCCGCATGTGAAGAGGAGCTTGAGCGCACCTTCGATATCGTCAATCTGTCCAAGATACCGGTGAGAAGTCATCCGAACATCACGGATTCTCCGCTTATCTGGCGGTATTTCGTTACCCCCTTGAAGACGAAGCTCGACGCGAGCGGCCTCGATGAAAAGGAATATGTCGCGCGGTTTGTCATCCGCGTCAACAACGAGGTGAGCGGCGCGCATATCTTTTCGAGCGGAAAGAACATGGGAGTGTTCAAGGCGGTCGGCTTTCCGGAGGACGTCGGTGCGTTTTACCGGCTCGACGAATATGAGGGATATTCTTGGACGGCGCACGGCCGGTATCCCACGAATACGCCCGGCTGGTGGGGCGGCGCGCATCCGTTCGCGCTGCTGGATTATTCCGTCGTCCACAACGGCGAGATATCCTCCTATGACGCGAACCGCCGTTATATCGAGATGTTCGGCTACAAATGCAATCTTCTGACCGACACGGAGGTCATCACCTATATCATCGATTATCTGAACCGCAGGCAGGGGCTTTCTCTCGAAGAAGCGGCGAGCGTCATCGCGGCATCCTTTTGGGAGACCATCGAGCGGCGCGACGAGCAGACACGAAAAAAGCTGACGTATCTGCGCAGTCTCTATGCGCCGCTTCTCATCAACGGACCGTTTTCGATTCTGCTCGGTTTTGAGGGCGGAATCATGGCGCTGAACGACCGATTGAAGCTGCGTTCCATGGTGGTGGCGGAAAAGGGCGACCGCTTTTATGTCGCAAGCGAGGAATGCGCGATTCGGATTTTGGAGCCGGCACCCGACAGAATCTATGCCCCCCGCGGGGGTGAGCCCGTAATCGTCACATTGCGGGAGGACGCGCGGGTATGACGCCGCGCCGGAAGGGAGTACATGATGTCGATTGATTTTCTTTATCCCGAATATGAGGTAATCCGCAATGAACGGAAATGCACGGTCTGCCGGCTTTGTGTGTCGCAGTGCTCAAACGGTGTGCACCGCTGTGAAAACGGCGTCATGCTGTCCGACGATGCCCGCTGTGTGGCATGTCACCGCTGCGTTTCCTACTGTCCCACAGGAGCCTTGAAGATTATAAAAAGCGGACATGTATTCCGGGAAAACGCGAACTGGAAGCCGGAGACGGTCACCGACGTGTACCGTCAGGCGGGGAGCGGCGGCGTGCTCCTGTCGTCCATGGGGGCGCCGGGCGGGATTCCGGTCTATTGGGACAGAATCCTGATCGGTGCGTCGCAGGTGACCAATCCCTCCATCGACCCGCTGCGGGAGCCGATGGAAACGCGGACATTCCTCGGCGCAAAGCCCGCGGGCATCGAGCGGGATTCCGGCGGAAGGCTTGTCGATAATCTGCCGCCCCAGCTCGATTTGGATTTGCCGATTCTGTTTTCCGCCATGTCGTACGGCTCGATCAGCTATAACGCACATGAGAGCCTCGCCCGCGCGGCGGAGGCGCTCGGCATTTATTACAATACCGGCGAGGGCGGACTGCACGAGGATTTCTACCGCTACGGAAAAAATACGATCGTTCAGGTGGCTTCGGGACGGTTCGGCGTACATAAGTCTTATCTCGACGCGGCAGCCGCAATCGAAATCAAAATCGGGCAGGGCGCGAAGCCCGGCATCGGCGGTCATCTGCCCGGCGCAAAAATCACAGCGGACGTTTCGCGCACGCGCATGATTCCGGAGGGTACGGACGCGATCTCTCCGGCACCGCACCATGATATTTATTCGATTGAGGATTTGCGCCAGCTGGTATATTCGCTCAAAGAGGCGACGGAATATAAAAAGCCTGTCATCGTCAAGGTGGCGGCCGTTCACAATATCGCGGCGATTGCGAGCGGCATCGCGCGCAGCGGTGCGGACATCATCGCCATCGACGGATATCGCGGCGGAACGGGCGCCGCGCCCGCGCAGATCCGCGACAATGTGGGAATCCCGATTGAGCTTGCGCTTGCAAGCGTGGACACAAGGCTGCGCGAGGAGGGAATCCGCTCGCGGGTGTCCGTTATCGCGGGAGGAAGCATTCGTTCGAGCGCGGACGTCATCAAGGCGGTGGCGCTCGGCGCCGACGCGGTATATATCGGGACGGCGGCGCTGCTTGCGCTCGGCTGTCATCTCTGCGCGAGCTGTCACAGTGGAAAATGCAACTGGGGGATTGCGACGCAGCGCCCGGAGCTTGTCGCAAGGCTTGACCCCGACGAGGGCTGCCGCAGACTTGTGAATCTCGTCACCGCATGGAAGCATGAAATCAAGGAAATGATGGGCGGCATGGGCATCAATTCGATTGAGGCGCTTCGCGGCAACCGTCTGATGCTTCGCGGCGTCGGACTTTGTGACCGCGAGCTTGCGATTCTCGGCATCAAGCATGCGGGCGAATGATATCATACCGATAAGATGAAAGGAGCAATATTATGAGAATCATTGCCGGTCAAACGGGTTATCGGACGCTGTGCGAGAGGATACGCAGCTCTCCCGACCGGGAAATCGTTATCGACGAATGTCTTGGACAGCGGTATATCGGGTGCGGTCTTTCCGGAAAAAGCATCGTGATAAACGGAACACCGGGCAATGCGCTCGGCGCTTATATGAACGGCTGCACCGTCACGGTGATGGGAAACGCGCAGGACGCGGTCGGCGACACGATGGACGACGGTTCTATTATCATTCACGGCTCGGTGGGGGATGCCGTCGGCTATTCCATGCGCGGCGGCATGATTCTTGTGGAGCGAGACGCCGGTTATCGGGCGGGCATCCACATGAAATCGTACCGGGAAAAGCAGCCGCTGCTCGTTATCGGCGGGCGTCCCGGCAGCTTTCTCGGCGAATATCAGGCGGGCGGCGTGATTGTCGTACTTCAAAGGTTCGGCGGTGCGGAGAATTTTGTCTGCAATTTTTGCGGAAACGGCATGCACGGCGGGAAAATCTTCGTGCGCAGCGATACGAGACCGGTGGGACCGCCCCCGAACATTTCCGTGACGGAAGCGACGGCGGCGGATAAGGCGGAGCTTTCCGCATATGTGGAGCCATACTGCAAGGCATTCGGTGCGGATAGGGAAGAAATCCTCTCCCATAGATTCTATGTGATGACGCCGGACAGCAAAAATCCGTACAGACAGCTGTATACCCATAAATAGCACCAAAAAACAGCTTTGTTTCAAGCAAACAAAGCTGTTTTTATTGACTTTTTCTCCGAATGATATTACAATAAATATGAAATAAAATTCATGGAAGCTTCGGCAAAAGGAGAAGAGCATGGTGAATGTTTCCGTCCGGCGTGCGGCCGTCTCGGATACCGATGCGCTTTTGTGCTATGATTTCCACATCGGGCGGGAAACGCTCATGAAGCAAATCGAGGACGGCTTTGTTTTTGCGGTGCTGTCGTGCGAACGGACCGTCGGTATCCTGCGCTATGGTCTGCTTTGGCAGGCGCATCCGTTTTTGGAACTGCTGTTTCTGGATGCCGCGTGCCGCGGGCATGGCTTCGGAAAAGCCTGTATGCGATTTTGGGAGAACCTCATGCGAGAGGCGGGATACCGGTATGTGCTGACCTCGACGCAGGAGGACGAAACCGCAAAATTTTTCTATGAAAAGCTGGGATATGAGCAGTGCGGCTCCTTTTTTCCGCCGGAGCAGGAAGCGGCGGAGCTTATCTACCGTAAAAAGCTTTGACGCGTTTTTCCGTGAATCCACAATTTAAAGAAAGGAATTTCATATGTATTGTTACAGAAAAGTCAAAGAGGATCTTTATTGGGTCGGCGGCAACGACCGCAGGCTTTCTTTATTCGAGGGCGTCTATTCCGTTCCGGACGGCGTTTCCTACAATTCGTATCTTCTGCTCGATGAAAAGACCGTGCTGTTCGACACAGTCGATCATGCGGTGGAAAAGGTGTTTTTCGAGAATATCGAGCAGCTTCTCGCCGGACGCCCGCTCGATTATCTCGTGGTTCACCATATGGAGCCGGATCACTCCGCGTCGCTGCGGGAGCTTGTGATGCGGTATCCGGATGTGAAAATCCTCTGCAACACAAAAATTGCGGCGATGATAAAGCAATTTTTCGATTTCGACATCGATTCCCGCGCGCAGCTTGTCGCAGAGGGAGACACGTTCTCCTCGGGACGGCACAGTTTCACGTTCGTCATGGCGCCGATGGTGCATTGGCCGGAGGTCATGGTGAGCTACGACGCGACGGATAAGATTCTGTTTTCCGCGGACGCTTTCGGCGCTTTCGGCGCCCTGAACGGCGCTCTGTTTGCCGACGAGGTGGACTTCATGCGCGATTATATGGACGAGGCGAGACGGTATTACACCAACATCGTCGGCAAGTACGGCACACAGGTGCAGGCGCTTCTGAAAAAGGCGTCCGGTCTTGACATCGAAATGATCTGCCCGCTGCATGGCTTTGTTTGGCGGAAGAATCTCGGAGATTTCATCGAAAAATACAGAAAATGGAGCTTATATGAGCCGGAGGAGACGGGCGTTATGATCGCCTACGCTTCGGTGTACGGCAATACCGCGAATGCGGCGGACATCCTCGCCTGCCGTCTGCGCGAGCTTGGCATCAAAACCGTCATGTACGACGTTTCCGTGACGCCGGCGTCGGATATCATTGCGGCGGCGTTCAAGTGGAGCCATCTCGTGTTCGCCTCGACGACCTACAATGCGGGCATTTTTGTGACGATGGAGGCATTGATAAATGACCTTGTGGCGCACAACATTCAAAACCGCACGGTCGGCATTATCGAAAACGGGACATGGGCGGCGACGAGCGGAGGTCTTATCCGCACGGCGCTTGAAAAATGCAAAAATATGACGTTTGTCGGAGATAAGGTGAGCATAAAATCCTCCGTCAAGTCGGAAACGCTGGAAAGTATTTTCGCACTTGCGGACGGGATTGCCGCCACGATGCCGAAGCATGCGGCTCCGGTGCGTCCCACGGCGGGGAACGTCGACGCTTCCGCGCTGTTCCGTCTTTCCTACGGGCTCTTTGTCCTGACTGCAAAGGAGGGGGACCGCGACAACGGCTGCATCATCAATACCGTGATGCAGGTGACCGATTCGCCGAAGCGGATTTCCATTGCGGTCAACAAGGCAAATCTGACACACGATATGATAAAGAGCACCGGTGTGTTCAATCTGTCCGTGCTGACGACGGAAGCACCGCTTGGCGTATTCGAGCAGTTCGGCTTTACGAGCGGCAGAAATACCGATAAATTCGCCGGCTATGAGACGGAGAGCCGCACGGCGAACGGCGTGCGCTTTGTCGGCGGATATGCAAATGCCGTGATTTCGGGGCACGTCGTCGAAAAAATCGACTGCGGCACGCATACGCTTTTCATTGCCGACGTGACCGAGGCGGCCGTTCTTTCGGACGCCGCGAGCATGACCTATCAGTATTACTTCGACCATGTCAAGCCGAAGCCGCAGCCCGTGCCGGAGAAGAAAAAGGGCTTTGTCTGCAAGATATGCGGTTATGTGTATGAGGGAGATGAGCTTCCCGCGGATTTTGTGTGCCCGCTTTGCAAGCATGGCGCGGAGGATTTTGAGAGACTGTGAAAATTCCCCAAAATTCTCTTTCTATTGACAAAATTCTTTGTCATATGATAAACTGAAATTGTCATATGATGTGAATGAAACTGACAAAAAGGAGATATGCAATGGGACTGATCAAAGCCTTTACAGGCGCTGTCGGCGGCGTTACCGCCGATCAGTGGAGAGAATATTTTTACTGCAATTCATTGGGAAAGGATACCCTTGTGGCAAAGGGACAGAAGCGCGTATCGGGGCGTTCGTCGAACCGCAAGGGCGATGAGAATATCATCTCAAACGGCTCGGTCATCGCTGTAAACGAGGGACAGTGCATGATTATCGTCGATCAGGGCAAGGTGACGGAGCTTTGTGCCGAGGCGGGAGAATTTCTCTATGACACCTCGACGGAGCCGAGCATTTTCTACGGAGGCCTTGGAAAGGGAATCCTCGATTCCTTCAAGGCGATCGGTAAGCGTTTTACCTTCGGCGGAGATACCGCCAAGGATCAGCGCGTCTATTTCTTCAATACGAAAGAAATTATGGGGAATAAATACGGGACGCCGAATCCGGTTCCGTTCCGTGTGGTGGACCGCAACGTCGGGCTCGACGTGGACATCGCCATTCGCTGCCATGGCGAGTATTCCTATAAAATCACGAATCCTATCTTATTTTACACGAATGTCTGCGGGAACGTCGCGAGCGTATACGATCGTTCCGAGATCGACGGGCAGCTGAAAAGCGAGCTGATGACGGCGCTCCAGCCGGCGTTCGCCAAGATTTCCGACATGGGAATCCGTTACAGCGCCTTGCCCGGCCATACGGCCGAGATGGCGGAGGCGCTCAATGATGTGCTTTCCGCGAAATGGTCGGAAATGCGCGGCATATCGATCTTTTCGATCGGTATCAGCTCGGTCACGGCATCCGAAGAGGATGAAAAGATGATCAAGGAGCTGCAACGCAACGCGGCCTACCGCAATCCGACGATGGCGGCGGCGACGCTTGTCGGCGCGCAGGCGCAGGCGATGCAGGATGCGGCGAAAAACACCGGCGGCGCCGGCGCCTTCATGGGCTTTGCCGGAATGAACATGGCAAATGCGGCGGGCGGCATGAACGCGCGCGACCTGTACGCGATGGGGGATAAGCAGGCACAGAGTGCGCCCGCTTCCGATCCGGACGCATGGAAGTGCGCCTGCGGGACTGTCAACAAGGGAAAATTCTGCTTGGAGTGCGGGAAGCCGAAGCCCGCTCCGACAGGCACATGGAAATGTGCCTGCGGCGCGGAGAATACCGGTAGGTTCTGTTCCCAGTGCGGCAAGGCGAAGCCTGCGGATACGGCAGGCTGGACCTGCTCCTGCGGCGCCGTCAACAAGGGCAAATTCTGTCCGGAATGCGGAAAACCGAAGCCGAAGGATGCGCCGCTGTATCGCTGCGACAAATGCGGCTGGGAGCCGAAGGACCCGACGCATCCGCCGAAATTCTGTCCGGAGTGCGGCGACGTCTTTGACGATAACGACATCAAGTAAAAGGAGACCATATGGATATCAGCGAAAACAGAGAAACGGAAAGCGAGCCGGAAGTAACGGAAGCGCAAACCTTGGAGCAGACCGATAAAAAATGTCCCGCCTGCGGCGGAACGATGGATTTTGACCCCAAAACGGGCGCGCTTCTTTGCCCATACTGCGGCAATATTGTCGAAATCGAAGAGGAGGACGGCGCGCCGGCGCGTGCGGAGGAGCTTTCATTCGATGAAGCGGAGCATACCGGAAACTGCGATTGGGGCTCGGAAAAACGCGTAGTCGTCTGTAAATCATGCGGCGCCGAGACAATTTATGACGCCTCGACGGTGGCGGGAGAGTGCCCATACTGCGGCTCCAATCAGGTCATGGAGGCGGGCGCTGAGGGAATATTGGCTCCGGGCGGTGTGTGTCCGTTCAAGGTTACGCCGGAGGATGCCGGCGGCCGTTTTTTAAACTGGCTCAGAAAGAAGCTGTTTTGTCCAAGGTCTGCGAAAAAGGAGGCACGCGCCGGAAAAATGCGCGGCGTGTATCTGCCGTATTGGACCTTTGACGCGGATACGGATTCTACTTATACGGCAAGGTATGGGATTAGAAGGGTGGTTCGGCGCGGCAAAGAAACGCATGTTGTCACCGATTGGCATAGAACCTCCGGCACCTATCATGAATTTATAAACGATCAGCTGGTTTCGGGAACGGAAAAGCATGACGGGGGCTTGCTTTCCGGAATTGAGCCGTTCGATACCGAAAACAATGTCGCCTATAAACCGGAATATATCGCGGGATTTGCCTCCGAACGCTATTCGGTGGGGTTGAAGGCGGCATGGGAAAAGGCGAAAAATTTCATCAAAAGCCGATTGATTTCCAACATCAGTGCGAAAATCCAAAAAGAGCATCATGCCGACAGCGTAGACAGCGTGAAGGTTAAAACCGCTTATCGGAACATTACATACAAATATCTGATGCTTCCGGTATGGATGTCGAGCTTTGTCTACAAGGGAAAGGTATATCAGTTTATGGTGAACGGACAGACGGGAAAGGTGAGCGGGAAAGCGCCCGTATCGCCGCTTCGCGTGGCGATTGCCGTGTTTATCGGCATTGTCGTTGTCGGATTGATTGTCACAGCTCTGCTTTACAGCGAGGGAGAGGTTTATTATTATTGAATAATAAAAAGTGCTTTGACAGCACGGAAAAACCGGTACGGATTTGCCGTACCGGTTTTTTTATATAGCTGAAAGCTTCTATTCGTTTTTCGGCTGCCGTCTTTTTCTTATAGTAACAAACTATAAGATATCGTCATGATACGCCGAATACACCATACCAGCGAAAATCAATAAGATATCATTTTTCATTGATAATGCATTATATCATGAAAAAATGTAAATTGCAACAGTTATTCAGAAAATTTTCGGATTGGATTTGGGAAATAAATCCTGTTCGCTTTGAAAATATCCGACGGATTGGCACAATCAGGCGTCTTTTTCGCTTTGCGCCGTCAAAAATCGTCGTGTCGTATTGTAGGCGCCAAAATGATTCTGATAAAATAATATTGTCTGATTCGACATAAATTGACAAAACAAAATTATGGAGGTAACCATGTCAAAACCGGGAGAAAACATCAGCAAAAGAAAAGACGGGCGCTGGGAAGCCCGTTACATCAAGGGACGCCGTGAGGACGGAAAGATTATTTTCGGCTATGTGTACGGCAAAAGCTATCATGAGGCCAGAGAGAAGAAAAATGCAGCTCTCGGCAGTATGTGCGAAACGGGAAATGCTGCGGCGGACAGCGGCAGCCGATTCGGAACGCTGCTCGATACCTTTTTAATCAAAAAGAAAACCGCCGTAAAGGAATCCACATATTCTCACTATTGCGAAATCGTCAACAACCATATCCGTCCGCTGCTCGGTGAGCTGCCGGTGGATGGAATCGCCGGCCGGATAATCGACCGGTTTGCGGGAGAAAAGCTGGAATCCGGCAGACTTGACGGCGGCGGCCTTTCGGCCAAAAATGTACGGGATATTTTGTCCGTTATCAAAATGACGCTGGATATCGCTTGGGAGGATGGGATAATCACAAGGAAAATTTCGTTCGCCAAGCCAAGACTGAAAGCGAAAACAATCGATATTTTGTCTCCAAAAGAACAAAGTTTGATTTTAGAGCTTGCCTGCTCGGGAGATCTCAGAGAGTTCGGTTATTATCTGTGCCTTCAAACGGGACTTCGCATCGGCGAGATCTGTGCGCTCCGCTGGAACGACATCGATTTTGAAAACCGGCTGATGAAGGTTGACAGGACTTTGCTTCGGATAAGCGATACCGACGGTACGGATAAAAAAACAAAAGTGATTTTTGATTCGCCGAAAACGCAGAGCAGCAGCAGGGTCATTCCGCTGCCGGACGCTTTGCTTCGGGAGCTTTCATTCAGAAAAAGCTGCGCTGCATCAGGGGACGCCTTTCTTCTGACCGGAACAGGCGCTTATATCGAGCCGCGGCTTTACACTTACAGCTTCAAGCAGTTTCTCGATAAAAATCATATGAAGCATTACGGTTTTCACGCGCTGCGGCACACCTTTGCCACGAGATGCATTGAAAACGGATTCGATGCCAAATCCCTTTCCGAGCTTCTCGGACATTCCAATGTCAAAATCACGCTCGAACGGTACGTGCATCCTTCGCTCGACCTAAAAAGGGAGCATATGAGACGGCTTTCCGAAGCGTTTGCGCCGTGAAATTTCGCCGGACGGCGTCGTTTTCTTTCGGCTGTACCTATATAAATCGATGAAATTTCTTATAGTTTGTTACTATAAGAAAAAAATATTCGCAAATAGACTGAAAATTGTTCTGAAAAAGGACAGAGGTATTCGTAAGGCTACCGGATCGGAGGATTTTTTTATGAAAACAGCGTCGTATTTGTCCCGTGTCGGCGGATTTGTATCGGTCAATACCGGTTCGATCCGGGACTGCTACACCGAGGCAAAAATAAAATATGAAAATAACGCGGCGGGCTTCGCATTTGAGAATACCGGCGAGGTTGCCCGCTCCGTTTCACAGGGACAGACGGCAGGAAAAGAGAACATCGCAGGCTTTTGCTGCCGAAATAAAGGGACGATTACGAACGCCGGCTGGCTGTGTTCTGCCGAAACGTCGGAAAAAAACTCCTATGTCGACACCGCGTTGAAGATTGCTTATGAAAAAGCAGAAGAATTAAGGGGCAAGCTCGGTCTTGGCACTGCGTGGCGTGTGTCGGACGGGGAAGACGAGCGTCTCGAGCTTGATGAGCAGGTGAATACATATTTGTTTGACACGGAAGCGACGTCTGTCATCGAAATCGGAAGCGCCGACGAGCTTGAAAAGCTCGCTCTTGACATTGCCGGCGGAGATGAAGCGGCCGCGGCCGCTCATTACAGACTGGTCTGTGACATCAATCTGCACGGGAAAAAATGGACGCCGATCGGTCTTTCCGATGCGGCGCCTTTTACCGGAAGGTTCGACGGCGGCGGCCATAAGATCACCAATTTTAAAATCTGTTCCAAAAAGTTGGAGTATGCGGATTTTTTGGCTATCTCAAGGGAGGGGTCGTCGCCAATCTCACTCTTGACTGTGTTGCGGATGCCCGCGGCGGTCATGTGACCGGCTGCCTGTGCGGGATAAGCGACAAGGGCATGATTGTCAACTGCCGTGTTGTCGCCAAGGTTTCCGCGGAGAAAATCTGCGGCGGCTTTGTCGGCAAAAACATGGGGGTCATCGAGAAGTGCTGTTTTATCGGAAAAATCGCGCCCGCAGCGCCGCTGATTCTGATTTTTCTGCCGTTCTGTGCGCTGCTTGTCCTTTTGCTGGCCGTCGGAGCGGGGATTATGCTCAATCGGTTTCTCTCGCCTCCGTGGAGTCCGGAGATTATCGACCCGAACGCACGTCCCTCCACCGATACCGGAAGCTATACGCCGCCGCCTGCCGGCTCGAACCGCATCAGCTTTGAGCTTAACCAAGAGGTGTATATCAGCTCCGTGACGCAGGTGGGAATCGTGAATTATGTCAACCCGAAGCGCAGCACGCAGGACGTCGTCATCCGCGTACTTATCAGCGACGCCGAGCTTATGCGCGTGCTTGGGAAAACCGGCCGCAACGCCTCCGAGCAAGCGGCGCTGGAAGCTACGGAGGGATATGATGCCGAAACCTCCTATCAGGAGCTTTACCGCTCCGGCCGCATCAAAATCGGTTATGAAATCGAGGCCGTCAAGCTTTCCGCGCTTGCGGACGGCACGCTGCTGCCGGTGGGAGATTATGAGATGCTGGTCGCCATCGACGCATACAATCCCGATACGAATGAAAAATCGGTCGTCAACGCGCAAGCGCCGATTACGGTGCATGTCGTAGATCCCGAAGGCTGAAAATGAAGAGGAAAGGAGGAATACGGATGAAAAAAATTTTGTGCGGCTTGGCCGCATTGGTGTTGGTTTTCGCGGCGGTATTCTCATGGCTCCCATCTTTTCGGCTGAACGCCGCCTATACGTATTCTTCCGGAGCGGTCGTCATCGACAGGGCGGCGGTAGAGGCGCATGGGACGGAATACATTATCGAACAGGGCGTGTATTCCGTGACGGTTACGGACGGCGTCGATGTCACGCTGATTTTCAACGGTGTCACCATCGACCGCAGTACGGACGGACTTGGCAGCAGTATAACGGGTTCCGCCACGGTAGCGGAGCTTTATGAGGCAGGACGCCGTCTGCATGAGCTGACGGGAGATGCCGCGTGGTCGACAACACCGGCAGCCGGCGGATATTATGTGCCGACCTGTCCGTTCCTTATCACGGGAGGCGCTTCGGTGACGGCCCGTTTCGACGGGGACTGCCTGTTCCGTGCGGGAGGCAACGGCTGGTATCTCACCTCACAGAACGGCACGCTCGGAAATGCTCTTGCGAGCGACGGAAGGGGCGGATACGCCGGTATTCAGGTGGACGGCGACTCCTCGCTCACCATCGCCGGCGCGAACGATCTCAAAACGTTCGGCGCGTTTCCATTGGCCGGCACAACGAGCAGTGAAGGTCAGACCTATGAGGACGACCCGCTGAAAGTCAATCCCGTTTATGGTTTGAACGGAACAGGAGCGCATCCGTGGGATCGCCCGACGGCAGTCAGCACGAATGAAATAAACGGCGGCGGCGCCGGCATCGGCGGCGGTGCTTCCTATGATACGGAAACGGTGAAGGGGGAAAATAACGGCTATACTGCCGGAACGCCGGGAAAAATCGTCGTTGGCTCGGGAAACATTTATGCGGTGGGAGGACATCAGGCGGCCGGTATCGGCGGCGGTGTCAACAGCGCCGCTACGACATCCCAGATTGTAATAAACGGCGGCAATATCACGGCGATCGGCGGACGGTTTGCAACGGGCATCGGAGACGGCGATTCCATATCCAATTCGGAATCTTCCCTGTATCAAGAGAGCTATGCGATTGTGATAAACGGCGGCACGGTCAATGCCTATGGCGGGACCTCCTCCGCGGCGATCGGAACGACGGATAATATCACCGCGGGAACTTCATTCGGTAAAACGTCGGGGCTTTCCATCACCATCGCGGGAGGCGTCGTTTCCGCGCAGTCGGGAGAAGCGACGGGAGAGGGCAGTGCGACGGCTGCAATCGGTTCCGGTGAAAATACGGATATGGTGGATAACAGCATCACGATCGATTCTTCGGCAAAGGTGATCGCCGCGAGCTTCTCCCAGTATGCGATTTCCGGCTGCGGAACGGATGCCTCTCTTGTGCCCATTGTCAATATCGATCCGTCTGGTTATATGTATCTTGCAAGATTTGCCGCGTCGAGTACGGAACGGATTTTCACGCTGTATCCGGTGAAGACGGATTTGGCCGGTAATTCGATGCTGATTTCTGTCAAGGCTTCCGGGATTTTGAACGGGACGATTCCGGATGGCGCCGCTTACTATGCGCTGGATCGCGAGAAAAATGAATATTACTGCGTGGACGCATACGGAAATGCAATAGGAGCGGACGGGGCGATTCTCGAAAACGGTGAACGGTATTATCCTGCGGAAATCCCCGATATTTCCTATTATTATGATACGTCTATTGCAATCGATACCGTCTCCGTCCCGGGCAAATATACGGCGGCGGCGCTGACGCTGCCCGATCCTGCGGAATACGGCGGATGCTATGTCGTGCATGTTCCCGACGGGGATGGTGGTGCCGATAACGATATTTATGCCGTCCTTCACAAATATCAGTCCGGTACGACGTCGGGAAAGATCGAATATCAGGGCGATTACCACGTTTCAAAAGGAGAGAACCATACGGATAGAGAAACGCCGAGCGTTGTCGAGGATCCTACGGCAAAGCCTCTTACCGATCTCAGGATTTTTCCGCTTGATCCCGATACCGGTGAGGCCGGATCGGATTTCATCGGTACTTTTGCCTCGAATACCTATGGGTATACGGTCTATCTTCCATACGGAACGACAAACCTCCGGCTTTATTCCGCGTATGCTGTCTCCGACGATGTGATTTCCGTTTCGGTCAGCGGCAGCACGGTGACAAGTCAAACGCTGCATTATACGAACAACGGTCTTTTCATGGAGCATACGCTCGACGTTTCCATTGAAAATGAAGAAAGCGTGGATATTTGGATTCGGAAGACGGATAGGAGCACGGGGGTCGGAAGCGATCCGTATCTGGTCTATAAGATCACGGTGATCGTAAAGAAAATGTATATGATCGGTATGAATCCGCTGGATAAGCTGTATGACGGCATTGTCGTTTCGGCTTTGCCGGACAGGGTCATTCTTCCGAGCGGGTACCGCTATGATATATCCGAGGGACTGGATTCTAATGTTTCGTCAAGCGTGAGCTGTGAGGGAATACCCGGTACCGTTATCGATACATTCAAGGGCTCTTTTGAATCGGGTTCCCTGTGGAATGGAAAGAGAGAACTCAGCGTGGCGACTTCGGCCGCACTGGATGCCGACTCTCACATGATAAGTATCATTACGTCGATTTCCGGTAACCGCTCGTCAGTCCAAATTGTGACACAGGTCAATTTGAAAGCGAGCTCCTCCGAATCGCGTATCACATATTCAAACAATCCGTCGAGTATTGATTATTTTAACATTGTTGCCCAGAACGGAAAAATCACATTGGTTTCCCAGTATAATTCCGCTTATTCTTATGAAATTCTGAATGTAGCGCTTCCGGATCCCGAAATCGAATATGAATTGACGGAGGAGCAGATCGAGGCGAATCGACACGCGGTGATCGAAGAGCTGAAAGAAACCACGAGAAATGCGGTTGAGAATAACGAGAGTCTGACGGAAAGCTCTGAGAATGGGCAGTACAATAAGGGAAATCAGACGGTACGGTATACGCTGACCGTTGAGGGTATGTCCTCCTCTGCGGGAGACACCGTTATGAAAGCGTATGAAATTACCGATACGACCGATGCTCCGATTATGGGCAATGTGCGGGTGGTTGCAACTTATCACGCCGAGGAGGATATTACCTCTCAGTTTACCGAAACCGAGAAAAACGCGGTCGAATATCGATATTACCGCGATGTGAACGGTAACGAGGTTTTGGATTCCGACGACGAACTGCTTTCCGCCGCGCCGAAGGACGCGGGAAAGTATTTTGTCACGGCATCTCTTACGACACAGACCTATGAGGCTTACGGCGGACTTTCTTTTACCATCTTCCGCAAAGAAATCAAGGTGGTCGCCGTAGAGCATTGGCGTACCTATCTCTCGCCGCAGGAGCTTGCGTCGTATGACGGGATTATCACGGACTTGGGACAGATAACGGTATCCGGCGTTCTGCCGGGAGAGGCCGTCGTTCTTCTCACGGATTCCATTGTCGGAAAATATGTGGATTCCGGCGGGGGCGGCTATGCCGACGACATCGGCTATCATGAGAGGAAAATACGGCTTACCGGTGTTTATCTCGATCCCGCGGAGCCGGTAAATGCGAATTATATCTTTTCGTTGAGTGCCGTACAGTCGGACGGAAGCGCGGTTTTCCATGTCTATGGCGAGATTTCCTATAAAACGACAGGAGCGATCTTCCGGAAAACCGAATCTGCCGCATCGTTCTGGCGGAAATTCTATCCGACGACGGATACGACGTTTTTGAAATGGAACGACAACGTAAGCGGGGAATATCCGGAGGAGGAAACGCGAATCGATTATCATTCTCCCTCCAATACCGAGCACCGTGAATATGTCTATCTGAGGACGGTAAACAAGGGGGCGTCGGAGGCGCGGTATGCGGTCGATGTCGAATTCGGTGCGATGTCATTCATCTATTCCCGCGCGGTTTGGAATGTGAATACCTATGAGTACGATGAGAATGATACCGGATTTTGGACCGGCAATACCGGGACAAATAACCGCATTACGGTCAGCAATTATTCCAACAAGAGCATTCGGTTCAGCGCATACGCGGAAATCGAGTTTATTTATCGGCCGACGTCGGAGGGCTCCGAGCACGGGATCAGCGTCTATCTGACCCATAATAACGAAGCGTATACCATGAACACGCCCATCACGGTGCCGGCCGCGTCGGAAGCGACGGAGCAGACGGAGGGTTCGCCCTCCTCGGACAGCCTGAGACTGGTGCTTTCCGGTGTACCGCAGATGAGCTTGGACTCGTATGTGACGGTCGGCTTGGTTTCGGTGCTGATTTCCAAAACGTCATAGAACGGAGGAGCTTTGTATGAAAAAATGGTTTTGGGCGTTGCTTGCCGTGTGGATGATAGCCGGCTCCTTTTCTGTGACGATACGGGCGGACCGCGTGGTCGGAAACGAAAACGGCGATATTTCCGACGGTGCAGGAGATATTCCGAATGCATCCGGCTCGTCGTCGGAAATCAAGGTGATGGTATCCGATGTTGCAAGCCGTTATGCGGTCGATGTGACGTTTCCCCAGCTTACTGTCGTTTTCGGGGAAGTTGTTTGGAATGTCGATGACTGCCGCTATGAAATCGAGGAGAATGATCCCGGTATCAATCGGTTTGACATTCAGGTCACCAATCATTCCGACCGGCCGATTCTCATATACGGCGACTTTCAGAAAACCTCCGTATCCGACGGGATAGCCGTTGTATGCGATGCAAGCTCGGCACGCAAGCTGAGGATTCCGGCGGTCGCACCGGAGGCGGCCGCGCCGCAGAGCATGACAATCGGCGTCTTGGCTGTGCCGGAGACGGGAAAAACATGGTCGGATGTTCTCGTCCGGCTGCTTTCCGGGAAAACGGAGAATGCCGGTTATTCTTACACGATCGGAACGCTTTCGGTTTTTGTGGAAGCGGCGCCGTAGGGCAAATTCCCCGTTTATAAACTTGGGGTAGTTTATCGTAAATATCTATTTTTAGGAGGAAGAACATGAAAAGATTTCTTTTGGTTTTATTATCCGTGCTGATTCTCGCGGGACTTTGCTGCATGAGCATTGCGGCGGCGGATATTACCAAGCATGTTGTTGGTACGCACGGCCAAAACGGCACGGCTGCGGACGGCGCGCAGGAGCTTCCGAGCGGCGCATCCACAAGCGGTGACGTGGTATTAACTGTGGGAAAAATCAACAGCAGATATGCCGTGGATGTCATATTTCCCGATGCGATGACCATTGCGGCGGGTGATGTGACGTGGAATGTCAATACCTTGCAGTATGAGCTGGATAATGCTGTGCTGAAAGATGAATCATTTAAGATCACGGTTGTCAATTATTCCGATCTGCCGGTCGTTGCAACACCGTCGGCGACGGTTACGGCAGCGGGGGGAGCCGCTGGCATATCGCTTACCGTCCCTGATGCTTCGACGACGCTGATGGCTGTGACGGATAAGAATAACTCTTCGGGAAAAGCAGTCACCGGAGAAATCACGGCGACGCTTTCATCGGGCGACTGGACATCCTCGATCTACGGACTGATTGCCGCTGGGAATACCGGCGACGTTACCGTCGGTACGATCACGATTACGATTGAAAAGCCAAAGCCTGCAACACCGTAATCCCGTTTCTTATTTTTGTTTATAAACGCGCGAGCGTTTGTAAAATATAAAAAATTTTTTATATCATCTTTTTTAAGGAGGAAAGACATGAAAAAGATCCTTTCCATTTTTCTGGCAGTGCTTATGCTCGCAGGCCTTTGCGCTGTTACGGCTTTTGCCGATTTTGTAGGCAGCGATGCGACCGGCGCTGAGGCAGACGCCTATAAGGGCGGTACTGCAACCGGAGATGTCACTATCAGCGTAACCGGAGATCCGATTCATAAGTATGCAGTAGATGTGACATTTGAAGAACTTGTATTTACTTATAGCACAGGAAGTACATGGGATACCGTAGAGCATCAATACAAGGTTACCGGCGATGCTGCTTGGAGTCCAGCAAAAACCGTGACGCTCTCAAACCATTCTGATCTATCCGTTTGGTATTCTGCGGCAGTAGGAACGGTTTCCACAGAATACGGAGAGATATTTGTCAAGTTTAATGACACAGAGGATTCTATTGCATCAACAGAAATTGCAAAATGCGAAGTCGGCGGACCGGCTACTACTGCAAGCTTTACAGTAGGACTTGAAGGTGCTCCGGAAGTCGGTCAGATCACTAATAAAGTGATTGGTACTGTGACCGTTACGATTTCAAAGACAAGTGATTGATTAAAATTAATTGATTTTTTCGATGATTTTCCCCCTGCGGGCGGCTGCGAACGCCCGCAGGGCTCCAATGCCGGTCAATTTGGAAGAAAGGAAGGAAAGTGCTGTCTTATGAACGGTTTTCACAGCGTAAAAATGATGCTGAAATTCATACTGATTTTGACTATGGTCGTTTTCATGGCGGGCGCTCCGACCTTTTCTTTGCTTGCTGCGGATACGGTCGCCGGCGGCAGTGCCGATGTGTATATCCTTGTGAGTCCCATATACGGGCAGTACCGTTATTCGCTTGATATTGTGTTTTACAGCATGCGTTTTACCTACAATCTGCGCAGCACGGCGCATAACAGCGATACCGGAGAAACCTATGTGAACAGCGGCGAATGGCTGATGGATGAAAACAGAACGGAAACCGTGACGGTGACCGTTATCAATCATTCCGATACGCCGGTTACGGCGACGGCAAAGACCAATACGACGGATTTTCGGCTTTGCGGCGTCGAGGTCGAGCGTTCGGGACTTGTGGAGGAGCTTCTTCCGGCCGTAAAGCTTTTGTCGGACCGGCAGGCACAGGTAAGCTCGCGGGAAATGAGTCTGACCCTTGTCGGGATACCGTCGCTTGTCTCTTATAAGGGGCAGAAAACGATTTATGTGACCGTTTATATCGTGCCGGCGAGCGGTTATGCCGCAAACGGGCAGTATTATATTCCTAACTTTTGAATTTCAGAAAATACAGCGGAAAGAGGGTTTGTTCCTATGAATATTAGCTTTCAAAACAGGGCGCCAAGGTCTCTTTGCGCCGTTTTTCTCGCCGCGGCGATTATCTTTCTTTCGTTTCCGTTCTGCTTATATGCGGACGAGACGACGGAAGATCCCGAGGATAACGACAAGCCGTATGTATATGCGGTTGAGATTGAGTTCGGCTCGTTCGGCTTTTATTACGATTGGGGGACTTGGAATGTGGGAACCTTTTCCTATGAAACGGACCCGGCGAGCACTTCTCCTGCGGCGGATACGGTTTCCGGTAAGCCGGGCTGGTATGGGTTTGACGGGATTACCAATCAAATCAAGGTCACCAATCTGACGTCCTCCTCGGCGGCCCAGCGAATCCGTATTTTGATCGAATACAGCGGTGTATCCGATGAATACAGCGCCTTTCCTCTTTTGTCCGGCAGCGTGAGGATGTATTGCTATGATTCACCGTCGTTTGATACCTGCCTGAATGTGTTTGACCGAACCGAGTTCAGACCGGATATTTGTGAATTTTATGTGGGAAACGGCGGAGAAAGCCGGGAAGTGTATCTCTCCTTTTCGGGAGAACCGAAAACGGTCGACGGGGAGCCTTTCATGAGCGTAACGGCACAGAAAATCGGGTATATTACGCTCGGTGTAGCGCTTGCGGACAAATAAAAAGGGAGCGGAGGATCGTTTTCATGCGCAATTTATGCTACACTTCTTTCAGACGGACGCTGATTCTGATTATCCTTGCGGTGCTCGCGGCAGGTCTTGCGTTTTCTGCCTTTTTTCTGATGCTTCACATAAGTCCGTCGCTTTTGGATAAAAACCGTCTTTCCGGCGTGCCGTCTGATATTCCGGAGGAGCAGGGCTATCGCTCTTATTCGGCGGAGGGCGTATGCGATGTCGCGCTTTGCGGCAATCCCCTTATCGACGGAAAGTCGGTAAGGCTGCTGCTTACCAATCCCGAATCCAATACCGTATGGCTCAGAGCGGAGATATACAGCGTGTCGTTTACCTATGACACCTCGGGAAATATTACGGCGGCTTCGCCCGATAAAAAACTGGGGGAAAGCGGCTTTATCCGTCCCGGTGAATATGTGGAAACGGTATCTCTTTCTCGAAAGCTGAAAGAGGATAAGGTCTATGTGATGATTAAAATCGCCACTTATGTCGAGGAAACCGGCACGTCAAACGGATATTTTTATATCAATACCGCTCTTTTTCCGTGATTTTATAAAAATAACAGAAAAACCGCCGCTAAAGTCCGGCGGTTTTTGCTTTTATAAATCGATTGGGAAAGCATCAGTACGGGCTGATTTCCAGCGATTCGTCATCGGTACCTTTTTCAATTCCGCGAATCTCCACGTAATAGGAATATTCCGCATTCACCGTAACAAGCACTCTGTCGCCTGCCTTCTTGCCCATAATCGCCTTGCCGAGCGGAGATTCCTTGCTGATATAGCCCTTGATGGAATCCTGACGGAGCGTGGTGACAAGGACAATTTCCATTTCCTCGTCGTCCTCTTCCATGTAAAGGCGTATTTTGTCGAAAAGCCCGACCGTATTCGCATCTCCCGATTCCGCCGAGATGACGACGGCGGTAGCAATCATCTGTTGGAGATAGCGGATTCTGCTGTTGTTTTTGTTCAGGTCGCGCTTTGCGGCGTGGTATTCAAAATTCTCGCTCAGATCTCCGAGCTCGCGCGCATGTTTCAGTGCCTCTTTGAGCTGAGGCGCCAGCACGAGCTTGCGGTAATCGATTTCCTCCTGCATTTTTTTGATGTCCACGGCGGTAAGCTCGTCATGCATTTCCATCGGCTCCTTCCGTATTGCGTTCTTCCAAAGCCTTTTTGACGGCTTTTCCGATGGCATCGGCCATGGCGAGATATCCTACATCGTTCGGATGACAGCCGTCGGCGGAGCATTCATCCCGATAATCGGAAGGAAAAACCTCGGAGCCGTCCACGAAATACAGATGCCTGTCGCCCGCTTCAAGTCCCCGCTTATAGCTTTCCATGACGATCCTGCGCCGGGTTTCGTTCGTTTCCGCATCGCTGTGATAATCCACCTTGGATGCCATAATCACCGGAGTATCCGGCTGCGCTGCGCGGAAACGCCGATAGCCCTCGTAATGCGTGTTTTTAAGATATTCGGCATCGGGCGCGTTGTGGTCATAATCGTAGACGAACACGCTCATATCAAGTCCCGCGATGTAATCCATGATGGCGGGTTCGGCTTTTGCCGAACCGCCGAAGCCGAGATTGATGAAATCGCTGTCAAGCCTGCGCGCGATGATGGCGGCATAATGACTGCCGGGTCTGCCGGCTCCGGTGCCTTGGACGATAGAGGAACCGTAGAATACGATGGGCTTCGGATACCGGTATGCACCGCCCGCGTCAAGCTCCGAGCCTTCTCGGAGCGCAACGGATACCGAGGCGATCTTTGCAAAATGAGGGAATCCGATGATGATGTCTTTTTTACCGGCGGCGAGCCGGACGCGGCTTTCCACATAGTTTTTTCCCTCTCCTTGGGAGGGAATCATGAGGCCGAGAAAGCGATAGGCATCGTTTTCTTTTTGATAAAGCTCAAAGCCTCTCGCCATGATTTCGGGAGACTGCGGGTTTTTATCCGTACCGACGATTTCCGCATGAATGACGATATAATCCGAATCCGTCGAAAAACGAAGTCTTACGCCGGCCGTCATCGGCGCCAGATTCTCGACGGATTTGCTTGTCGCTTTTGCGACAGCCTCCGGGACGCGCCGGAACGGCTCATAAAGCCCATAAAGGCGGAAAGGCGGCTTTGTAACGTCGAGGAAAACGGGATTTCCCGTGGTGATCGTCGTATCGCTTGGCGTGATGCCGTGTTCTTTTGCAATTTTCATCGTAGTAAACTTCCTTTTTCTGTTTTATGATAAAATTATATTCCTTGTGCGACCGCAAGTCAAGTAAAATATATACAAAAAACAGCGCAGCATTTCAGATGCTGCGCCGGTTTTTAAATTGTTTTGAAAGTCAGTGTCGCCTTGAAAAGGTCGCCGTCGACGGAAAGGGAAAGCGTTCCGTTTTGAAGCTCAGTGAGACTTCTTGCAATGGAAAGTCCGAGACCGCTGCCTTCCGTGCTGCGTGAGCTGTCGCCGCGCACGAAGCGCTCCATCAGTTCATCCGCAGAAATGTTGAGCGGAACCCGCGAGATGTTTTTGAAGGTCACGACCGCCTTTCCGTTCGTCTTTTCAAGTCCTAAATAAATTCTTGTACCGGATTGGGAGTATTTGCAGATGTTGTTCATGAGATTGTCAAAAACGCGCCACATATATCTTCCGTCCGCCATGATTTTCACAGGCTCCTCCGGACACGTGACGATCGCTTTGAGGTCGGCCTTTTCCAGCTTTTCGTCATATTCTCCGACGGTCTGTTGGAGCAGAACGCCGACGTCACATTCCGTCATGTCGACCGTGAGGTTTCCGGTCGAGGCCTTGGACGCCTCGACAAGGTCCTCGATCAGCTTTTTGAGTCTCGCCGCCTGACGGTCGAGCACCGCAATGTATTCGCGGAGCGTCTCGTTGTCGATATTTTCTTTTTCAATCAGGTCGATATAATTGATGATGGAGGTGAGCGGCGTTTTGATGTCATGGGAAACGTTTGTGATAAGTTCCGTTTTCATGCGCTCGCTTTTCATGCGCTCATCCACCGCCTTTGACATCCCTTCGCTGATGCTGTTGAGACTGTTTCCGAATGCCTTGAAATCGCCTATCATATGCGCCGTATCGATTTGGTAGGTGAAGTCCCCCTCGGCGATTTTTTTGCCGCCGGCCTCCAGCCTGCGCAGCGTCACGGCGATATAGAAAATGATCGGAACCAAAATGATATTTTTAATCAGCCAGTAGCCGATGAGGCTCGAAGTATAATAAGAAGAAACAAGCGCGATAAAATCGATGAAAAGAATCCCTGCGACGACGAGCACGGTTTTCCAAATCAGCGGAAGATGGGCAAAAAAGGAGCCGATTTTACGGAAAAACCAAGCGAAAATACGATAGATGAGCATGCTTTTGCCAAGCCCGCCGGCTTTGAGCCTGACGGTAAGACTGATCAGATACGATAACGCCAGAAGATAGAGCAGAACAAGGGATAAGCATGCGAGAATCAGGACAAGGGTGTTGGAGCTGTTGAAAGAAAATCCGCTGATGACGATGAAACCGACGGCTCCGATCAAGAGGTACAGCACCGTGAATACGTCGAAAGGGATTTTTTCAAGTGTTCCGTTCTGCGGTTTTTCCTCACCGTTCCGATATCCTGCGGCGCAGAAGAGGAAGATCATGAGAACTACGAACACGCATACGGCGAGAAATTCCAAAACGATGACGGTATATCTTGCCGAGTACAGGAGCTCGACAAACGATAGGAAACCGCTGAAAATGTCCTCCGCGGCGCCGCTTACGACATATCCTGTGAGGGTATATTCATCGGTGATCTGCTCAATGATCTCTCCATCCTCGTCTTGTTTATAGTATTCCCGCGTATATTCGCGGATTTCCGAGCAAAGGACCTCTCCTCCGCTGTACGTCGACAGGAGAGCGTCGCCGTTTTTTGAAATATCGAATTCAAAATTCGTGTTTTCAAAATATTCTGCCGGATCCTCTCCGTAGTAAAAAAGCTCATAAGCCTTGTCGAGCTTGTCATACACCATCTGCGACTGTGCGGCTTTTTTCACCTGCGTCAGGGTAGAGCTGTAATAATCGTATTCGGCCATATAAACGATTCCGACGGCTCCCGCTATGATAAGGACGAATACGATCGCCGAAAGGAAAGCTGCGATCGCTTTTTTTGTGAAGCTGTATTTGTACTTTTTCATAGGACACCTCTGCGTGCCGCCTTGGCGGCGAAATCATGACTGCTTTCTTTCATCGGAGGAGGAAACGTTCTTTTCGATTTTATATCCCTGTCCCCAAACGGCTTTGAGATACCGCGGCTCCGCAGGATTGATTTCGATTTTTTCCCGCAGGTGCCGGATATGTACCGCTACGGTGCCCTCCGCGCCGTACGGATCGCCGTTCCAGATTTTGCGGTATAGCTCCTTGGGGGAGAAAACCTCGCCGGGATTCTGCATGAGCAGCTTCAGGATTTCAAATTCCGTCGGTGTCAGCGAGATGGGCTCGCCGTCCACCGTCACGGACTTTGTTTTGTCGTCGAGCGAGATGCCGTCGACCACATATTTCTCGGATTTCTGAACGGCGCCGCCGCCGAGCTGCATATAACGGCGCAGCTGGGAGCGCACCCTTGCCATGACCTCCGCAGGCTTGAAGGGCTTTGTCACATAGTCGTCCGCTCCGACGTTGAGACCGAGGATTTTGTCCGCGTCCTCACTTTTTGCCGTGAGCAGAATAACCGGAATATTGGATTCCTCTCTCAACCGGATCATGGCGGCAATCCCGTCCATTTCCGGCATCATGATGTCCATCAAAATCAGATGGATTTCCTCTTTTCGGACGATTTCCAGCGCTTCGCGCCCGTTATAGGCTTCAAATGTCCGATAGCCCTCCGAGGACAGATATATTTTAAGTGCGGAAACGATGTCTTTTTCATCGTCGCAGATCAGGATATTATACATAAACAATTTGCCTTTCTTATGGATTGGAATGTGCAGAAACATCGCAGCAAAGCTGCTTCCGAACGTTATTATATAATAAAAAATTTTAATTTCCAAGTATCTTGTGTTTAAGATTTATTTAAAAAGATTTCGGATGGGGAAGAAACGGGCTTTACGTCGTTTTTCTGTCGGACGGGAGACGTCCCTGATATTCGCGGCGGATGATTTCATTCATTTCCTCCGGCGTTTCCTTGCAGCCGCCGGCAAGCCACATTTTGATGATCGCGTTCAGTCCGCTTTTGAAAAATTCCATGTGGTATGCAATGTGCCGATTGTCGAAATGCTGCTCGGCGAGCTTTGTGTCATATTGTTCGATTTTAAGCTGATGATCGTAACCGAGCTTGAAATAAATGAGGTAGAACGATTGGTTTTCTTTTATGTGGCGGAAGAGCTTTAAGTAATCGTTGCTGTTGAACTTTTGCACTCGTTCCGCTTCATAGAGGCGGCCGACTTCCTCCTCCAAATGCGCTTTGACCTTATCCGCAAGCTCGTAGATGTCGGTATAATTGGCGTAAAAGGTGCTGCGGTTCAGCTTGCTTTGTTTGCAGATTTCGCAGACCGTTATCTCGTTCAGTTCTTTTGTCTGCAAAAGCTCGATAAAGGCGCTTTCAATCTGTTTTACGGATTCACGCCGGCGGCGGTTGTTTTTGGTATTCATGCGCTCCCTCTTTTATTATTCCGACACTTGTGTGTAAATTGTCGGTTGTATTTTCATTTTATCAATATTATACTATATTTGAAGACAAACAACAATCGTTGTTTTCATAAAATACGGAGGTGTTTTCAATGAAAAAAAGTAGTTTTGTCGCGATGATACTGGGAACCGTCGGCGGCGTGCTGTTTGCTCTCGGCATGTGTATGGCTTTGATTCCGGAGTGGGATGCATTTAAACCGGGACTTGTGTTCGGCTGTGTCGGACTGCTGCTTGGGATCATCACGCTCATTGTTTGGCGAAAAATGGAGCATAAGGCGCCGATTAAAGTTTCCGGCAAAACGATTCTTATGATTGTCGTCGGCATTCTCGGTGCTCTGGCATTGGGTGTCGGCATGTGCTTTTGCATGGTATGGGGCAAGATGGTTTTGGGTGTTGTGATTGGTCTTGTCGGCATTGTCCTCTTGCTTTGTCTTGTCCCTTTGATGAAAGGAATCAAAGAATAAGCAGGGAATCGGACGAAACATAACGGATATCAATCGGGAATAAAATATAAACGGAAAAATCTTATTCCGTCATATAAGCGTCCATGCGGAGCCAAAACCGCATGGACGTTATGTTTTTATTTTGACGAAATCGGGCGGAATTTTTTCATTTTGAAGGTGCCGGCATGGGAGGGCGAGCAGTTTCCGGAATCAGGGGAAAATGTCAGCGTTTTTCTCCGGATGCTTTTCATAAAAAATTCAAGAATCATCGGGCATTTTTCTCGATTTGATGTTGACTTTGACTTTCCTATGGTGTAAAATGACCACGATAGTCGGATGTGTTTCTCATCGAAATGAAACAATCTGCAATTTAGATGGAATGCCCGGGAGATTTGGCTTCCCCGGCGTTACCTGGAGGTGGATCAAAATGAAACATGGTGTTGGTGTAATCGGATTTGGCGGCGAGGGCTATTGGCAGGCAAGACATGTCTTGGCCTCGGATTACCTCGAGCTTGTCGGCGTTTCCGATGTCAACAAAGAACGTGAGGAATATGCTGCGGAAAAGGGCATAAAGTTTTATGAGTCGAATGAGGCGCTGCTCGCGGACCCCGCGATCGAGCTTGTCATCATCGCGACGCCGAACGATTCGCATAAGCCCTTGGCGCTCGCCGCGATGGCGGCGGGGAAAAACGTCGTCTGCGAAAAGCCGGTCACGATGAACAGCGCAGATCTTGCGGAAATGATCGAGGCATCCGAGAAATACGGAAAGCTGTTTACCGTTTATCAGAACCGCCGATGGGACGGCGATTTTCTGACGGCCAAAAAGATTGTGGACGAAAATATGCTCGGGGAAATCTCCCGCATTGAATCGAGAGTTCACGGCTCTCGCGGGATTCCGGGCGACTGGCGCCAGCTTCCGGAGCACGGCGGCGGTATGATTCTCGACTGGGGCGTTCATCTGCTCGATCAGGTTCTGATGCTCAAAGGAAAGACCAAGCTAAACTATGTGTATGCGTCGGTCTTCAATATCACAAATCAGCTGGTGGACGACGGCTTCACGGCGATGCTGACGTTCGAGGACGGCATGGAGATTCTGGTCGAGGTCGGTACGAGCAACTTCATCTCGCTTCCGCGGTGGTATATCGTCGGACAGAACGGCACGGCGCTGATCCGCGACTGGACCTCCGGCGCCGAAATCGTTTCCGCCGCCGGGGTCGACGAGCATGACGTCGTTCCGGTGCATACCGCGTCCGGTATTACCAAAACGATGGCGCCGCGCCGCGAGGAGAACATTCACAAGACGGAAATTCCCGTTGTGGAAAGCTCCATTTATGATTTTTACAGAAATGTGTCGAAGGCGCTCGACGGAGAAGAGGAAATCATCGTAAAGCTTCCCGAGGTCATGCGCGTCATGCGCCTGATGGAGGCGGTCAAACGGTCTGCCGAGACGCATGAAACCGTAAAATTTGAATGATTCCGTAATTTGGAGGAAAAGTCGTATGGAGCAGATCATCAAAATCGGAACCTGTCTGCCCGGCTGGATGGCAGAGAAGGCGCTGGGCGCCGCAATCGACGCGGGCTATGAAACCGGCTCGGTCAATTTTCACATGAAAACCTTCGATGCCGATTTTTTGAAGGAGCTGGCACGGAAGCTGACTGCCACGATCGACGGACGTGATTTTAAGATTACAACGCTTGGCTTCTATCTCAATCCCGTGGAAAACGAGGAGCATTTTGAATTTCTCAAAACCGTGATCGACAGCGCACATCTCTTCGGTGCGACGCATGTTTCCACCTTTGCCGGCGCTTATAACGGCAAACCGGTGGAGGAAGCCGTCCCGCGCTTCGGAGAAGTGTTCCGCGAGCTTGCCGCGCGCGCCGAGGCAAACGGTGTAAAGCTCGGTATCGAATGCTGTCCGATGGGCGGCGATTGGAACCGTGCCACCTGCAACATCGGCTTTACGCCGCGGGCGTGGGAGCTGATGTTCAATGAAGTGTCAAGCGACAGCTTCGGCCTCGAATGGGAGCCGACGCATGTGATGTTTCAGCTCATCGACCCGATTGCGAATCTGAAAGACTGGGTGCATAAGGTGGTTCACATTCACGGCAAGGATGCGAATATCGACTGGGATTGGGTGAGAAAGTACGGTACCTTTTGCAGTGCCGGCAACTATGCGCGCGACCGGATTCCCGGCATGGGGGACACCGACTGGCGCAGGATTTTTACGATTCTGCGCGACGCCGGCTATACGGACGATATCTGCGTCGAGGGGTATCACGACAAGCTGTTCGGCGGTGAGCTTGAAACGATGGGACAGCTCCACGCACTGCGTTATCTCAAGTGGTGCCGCGGCGGCGATTTCACGGCCAATCCGTGGTGAATATAAACTGTATTTTTGAAAATCAATAAAAATCTTGTTTTGGAGGAATCGATATTATGAGCGCAAAACTGAAAGTGGGCTTTATCGGATGCGGCGGTATCGCAAACGGCAAGCATTTCCCCGGCATGGAGCAGCAGAAGGATGCGGCCGACATGGTGGCATTCTGCGATCTTGTGCGCGAGAGAGCGGAGCGGGCTGCGGCAAAATACGGTACGCCGGACGCAAAGGTTTATACCGATTACAGAGAGCTGCTCGCAGACGGCAGCATCGACGCGGTATTCGTCCTGACGCCGAACGTGTCGCATTGTGAAATCACCTGCGCGGCGTTGGAAGCGGGCAAGCATGTGCTTTGCGAGAAGCCGATGGCGGCGACCGAGGCGGACGCAAGAAAAATGCTGGAAGCGCGCGATAAGAGCGGCAAGCTGCTCACGGTCGGTTATCAGTACCGCCATTTTCCGGTCAATCAGGTCGCGAAAAGAACGATCGACGACGGCTGGCTCGGCGATATTTATTATGCGGAATCGACGTATCTGCGCCGTCGCGGCGTCCCGACATGGGGCGTTTTCACGGATAAATCGAAGCAGGGCGGCGGACCGCTTATCGACATCGGCACCCATGCGCTTGACCTTACGCTGTTCTTTATGAACAATTACGAGCCGCTGTATGTGGTGGGCACGGCTTTTGAAAAGCTCGGACGCCTGCTCGATGCGGAGCATCAGGGACAGACACGCCGCGACATGACGCCGGATACTTGGAATCACGAAACCTACGATGTCGAGGATCTCGCCGTCGGACAAATCAAGATGAAAAACGGCGCGGTCATCGACCTCAAAGCTTCTTGGGCGCTGAATATGGCGGAGGATGCCGGCGCGTTTGGCGACGCCAAGGTCAAGCTGTGCGGTACGAAGGGCGGACTTGATACGCATACGGGCGTGGTACGCCTCAATCATGTTGTGGCGGGACAGCCTGCCATGACGACGATCGGCAGAAAGGTGGACGCTTATATCCCCGGCTTTACGGGAGGAAAGCCTCCGGTATCTCTTGAACATCAGATTTTTGTCGAGGCGCTTCTCGGCAAACGCGACCTGTTCGTAACGGCGGATCAGGCGTATGTCGTGACCAAGATTCTCGACGCGATCTATGAATCCTCCAGAACCAACAAGCCCGTGTATTTTGATTGATGCGGGAATGGTATCAAAATGGGCAAGAGCGAAAATCGTTTTGAGAAAATATATTCGCAGGGACAGGTCAACGTAACGGAAATTTGGGTCGATAAGCAAACCGGTGTGAACTATGTTTTTCATGCGGGCGGCTATGCCGGCGGCATAACGCCCCTGCTTGACAGAGACGGAAAACCGGTCATCACTCCTGTCGTGAACGGCGAGCTGTCTAAAATTTAGGAGATTTTTATGAAAAATATCGGCGTACAGCTCTATTCCTTTTCCGGTGTGGAGCTTTCAATCAGTGAAAAAATCCGCCACGCTGCCAAATTTGGATATGACGGCGTGGAATTCGCCGACGATTACGACGGCATGACGGCACCGGAGCTTCGTGCGCTGCTCCGGGAAAACGGCTTATGGGCGAAAACCGCGCACGTAAGGCTCGACAGGATCGGGCAGGAGATTCCGTTTCTTGCGGAGCTTGGCGTTTCTCATGTGATTTATCCGCATTGCGATTTTCCCGATGTGGATAAGGTGAAGCGGGTTGCGGAAAGGCTCAACGAGCTTGGCAAATACGGAAAAGCCTATGGAATCAAGGTCGGCTTTCATAATCATTATGACGAGTTTTTCGTGCTGGATGGGCAGACCATTATGGACCGGCTGATTGAGCTTACCGATCCGGAAACGGTGTCCTTTCAGCTCGACTGCGGATGGGCGGCTTGTGCCGGTATTACTCCCGAAGAATATCTTACCGCCCATGCGGGACGGTTTTCCTCTGTTCATATCAAGGAAAACGCGGGAGTGATTCTGCCGTGCGCCGCACGGAAAACCGGTGAGCCGTATGTGATCTCCGACGGGCGGATGCTCACGGAGGAGGAAGCGGAGGCGCGCTGGACCGTGATTAAAAATGCCAATGTGAAAATGGGCACCGGCAACGTGAATTGGCGTGCTGTGATAAAAGCCGCCTTGGCGCAAAACTTGGAAACGACTTTTGTTGTGGAGCGTGAGAATGCTTATGCGGACAGGGATAAGGAAGTTTGCATTGCGGAGGACCTCGCGTGGCTGAGAGAAAATTTGTAATGGGACCGCGGCTTATGCGGCGGATTCTTATCGAGAGAGGGAGGAACGAAAGATGAAACTCGGTGTACTTACCAATGTGGTCGGGGAGATGCCGCTTTCCGACGCACTTGCTTATTTCAAGGGACTCGGCGTGCAGATGGTGGAGATCGGCTGCGGGGGCTATCCCGGGCGCCAGCACTGCGACCCGGATGTGCTTTTGAACGACAAAGCGGCGCTGTCTGCCTTTGAGAAAACGGTTCGGGATTCGGGGCTGGAAATCAGCGCGCTCAGCTGTCATGGAAATCCGGTTCATCCGAATAAAGAAATCGCGGCAAAATTTGACCGCCATATGAGAAACGCGGTTCTGATGGCGGAGGCGCTGGGAATCCACCAAATCAACGGCTTTTCCGGCTGCCCGGGCGATTGTCCCAATTCGCTTTATCCGAACTGGGTCGTCTGTGCATGGCCGGAGGACAATGCGAAGATTCTCGAATATCAGTGGAACGAGGTGCTGATTCCGTACTGGAAAGAGTTTGTCGCGTTTGCCAAAGCGCACGGTGTCGATAAAATCGGCCTTGAAATGCATCAGGCGTTCTGCGTCTACAATACCGAGACGCTTCTGCGGCTGCGCGAAGCGGTGGGACCGGAGATCGGAGCAAACCTCGACCCGTCGCATCTCATTTGGCAGGGAATGGACCCGATTGCCGTGATCCGCAAACTGGGCGGAGAGGCAATCTTCCACGTGCATGCGAAGGATACGAAGATCGATGCGGCAAATGCCGCGGTCAACGGCGTGCTCGATGCAAAATCGTATGCGGATGAGATTCATCGTTCGTGGATTTTCCGCAGCATCGGCTACGGACACGATGAGCTTTTCTGGAAGGATTTTGTGAGCAATCTGCGCCTTGTCGGTTACGATTATGTGCTCAGCATCGAGCATGAGGACAGCCTGCTCAGCAAGAACGAAGGGCTTGTCAAGGCGGTCGATGTTTTGAAACGGGCAATTCCGTTTGAGGATAAAATGACCTCCATGAGATGGATTTGAATCAGAAAATACCGCCTTTCGGCAGGATATAACAAAGAAAACAATTAAGCGGTATAGCGACTGCTATACCGCTTATTCCCGTTTGTTTTCCTACTGCCGCGTCGGAAAATGGGAGCGCGATGCTTTCACCGGCGGTTTTTCATGAAAATGTATCGATTACAGGCAATATATGAGGAAGTTGAGTCGAGAAATGAAAGAAAAATCCGGACGTTCCATTTTGGTTGTCAATACGCTGCTGTGTATTCTGACCGTTCTTTCCACCGCATTTTTTATAAACGATTGGAGTCTTCCCATCAAGACGGCTTGCTACGGCATTGCCATCATTGGACTGATTTTCGGAACCGTCGTCTATTTACGCAAAAAAGAGACGCTTTTGAAGGGCTGCTTTGTCTTGATTCTTTGTGTCTTTTTGCTGACTGTCATTGTCGCCTTGCTTGGCAGCTTCACAAATCTTGGCGATTATAAAACCGATGCGGATAAAATCGAAAAGCTCGTCCAAATTATACGGAATACCGGCAGATGGGGAAAGCTGGTTTATATTTTTGTGCAAATCCTGCAAGTGGTGATTCTGCCTCTGCCCGCTGCGGTGTGCTATATTCCGGGCAGTCTGATATGGGATGCGTGGACGGCGACGCTGCTGGCTTCGCTCGGCGTCTTAATCGGCTCCGTTATCGCCTACGGCATCGGCAAGGTATTCGGTAAAAAGGTGGTCACGTGGATTGCCGGCAGGGAAGCGACCGAAAAATATTCGGATTATCTCGGCAGCAAGGGAAAGGTCGTGTTTGTTCTGATGCAGATACTGCCTTTTTTTCCGGATGATATTCTCTGTATGGTGGCGGGACTTACGTCGATGAGCTTTCTTTTCTTTTTTGTCACAATGGTCGCAGTCCGGCCGCTTATTATTGCCGCGTACTGCTTTCTCGGAAGCGGAACCGTTATTCCGTTCGAGGGCTGGGGAATTGCCGCTTGGATCTTCATTTTCATCGGCTTTTTTGTGCTTGCCGTGCTGTCGTTCAAATATCAGGGACGATTTGAAAAATGGCTGGTCGGCAAATTCTCCAAATACAGAAAAGCGGGCGTCAGAGAAGGTCCGCGCGGCGCCAGGGAGCATGCTTCCAAGGATAAATTCGGAAAGGATAAGTAAATTCTGCTTGGCAGACAAAATATCGGCATATCATTGAAGATGAGAAAGCATGTGAAATGTTCGACTTCTCGAACAAAACACTTGCAATCTCATCTTCTTTGTGGTATAATAGCCCCACAAATGCAAAGCATTTGTGTTTATCGAAACAGAAAATGCGGCAAAACAAAAAAGGGCATAGATTGATTATGAATTTATGGTATAATAGCTCCACAAATGCAAAGCATTTGTGTTTATCGAAATAGAAAATGCGGCAAAACCAAAAAAGGGCATAGATTGATTGTAAATTTATGGTATATTACTATAAGTTTAAGATATAATATCCGCATATAAATGGAGGGGGATGATTTTTTTGGAGGTCAGCTACAAAAAGCTGTGGAAGCTTTTGATCGACAAAGATATGAAAAAGAACGATATCCGCAAGATTCCGCTCAGTCCCAGCACGATCAGCAAGCTGAACCGCGGAGAGCTTGTGTCGCTCGAGATTTTAGTCAAAATATGCAGATTTCTCGGATGCGATATCGGGGATATCGTCGAGGTTGTTCCGGTATCGTAAAAAGACGGTCCGGCAATATGAGGATTCACTTGGTTAAGACGGTGGAGGAACAGCGGAGCGTCCGTTTTCCTCCGGAAAGGATTGTCACTGAAAAATGAATATAACGATGATATGCGACGTTCTCGGCGCAGAAAACAACGGGACGACGATCGCTGCTATGAACCTGATCAGAAGCCTGAAAGCGAAAGGCCATAATCTCAAAGTCGTTTGTCCGGATGAGGATAAGCGGGGACAGGACGGCTTTTATGTCGTTTCCAAATATAATTTCGGCCCATTAAACAGCTATGTGGAGAAAAACGGCGTATCTCTTGCCAAACCGGACGAGGATATCCTGCGTGAGGCGGTGACAGGTGCCGATGTCGTTCACATTTTGGTGCCGTTCGCGCTCGGTCATGCGGCGGCGGAAATGGCGACGGAGATGAAAATCCCGGTGACGGCGAGCTTTCATTGTCAGGCGGAAAACTTCACCAATCACATTTTTTTGATGAATTCGGATTTTGCAAATCGCACTGTTTACCGCTTCTTTTATAAGCAGGTATACCGTATGTGTGCGGCAGTCCATTATCCGACGAAATTTATCTGCGACGTGTTTGAAAATGAGGTAGGGCCCACACCGCATTATGTGATTTCCAACGGTGTCAACAAAATGTTCCGGTATCGGCCGACCGAAAAGCCGGAAAATCTGAGGGATCGCTTTGTCGTCATGTTCACAGGACGATACAGCAGAGAAAAGTCGCATAAGGTGCTCATCGACGCCGTGGCGCAGTCGAAATACCGCGACCGGATTCAGCTTATTTTGGCGGGCAGCGGTCCCTTGGAGGAGAAAATCAAGGAATATGCGAGGGAGAAGCTCCCGATTTTTCCTATTTTCAGGTTTTATTCAAGGGAAGAACTGATCGAGGTTTTAAATTATGCCGATCTTTATGTCCATCCGGCGGAAATCGAAATCGAAGCCATTTCCTGTCTTGAAGCGATTTCCTGCGGACTGGTGCCGGTTATCGCCGATTCGCCGCGCAGCGCAACCCGATATTTTGCGCTGACGGAGGATAATCTGTTTCACTATAACGATGCGGCATCCCTTGCGGAAAAGATCGATTTTTGGATGGAAAATCCGGAAAGAAAAGAACGGATGCGCGAGCAGTATCTCGGTTATGCGGAACAGTTTGATTACGATATCTGCATGGACAGAATGGAGCATATGCTGATATCGGCAGCTTCCAAAGAGGCGCTTGTATGAAGCCGAAAAAGACGGTATATTATTCCGACCCTTTAAAGGACGATTTTGCCGGCACCAATATCAAGCGCAAAAACGTCGGCCATGATTTCGTCTTTGTTCATCGGGATTTTTGGTGGAAGCTTATCTCGTTTTTGCTGTATTATTTGATCGCTGTGCCGATTGTTTGGTTCTATACTAAGTTTGTTATGGGCTTGAAAATCGAAAATCGGCGCGCGCTTCGTAAACTAAGAAAAACCGGATATTTTCTGTACGGAAACCACACGCAGCTGCTCGACCCGTTTATTCCGCCGATGGTAACTTTCCCGAAAAAGGCTTATACGGTAGCCAATCCCGATGCGGTTTCAATCAAATTCCTGAAAAATATCGTCATGATGCTCGGTGCGCTGCCGATTCCGACGGATTTTTCCGGGATGCAGCGATTCATTTCCGCCGTGGAAACGCGGTGCTCCGAAAAAAACTGTGTTGCGATCTATCCGGAGGCGCATGTGTGGCCGTTTTACACCGGAATCCGGCCGTTTCTCTCGACTTCTTTCCGATATCCTGTGAAGCTGGATGTGCCGGCGGTCGCCATGGTGACGACTTATCGCCGCCGCCGCGGGCTTTTCCGCTTTTTCAAGCGTCCGGGCGTCACGGTGACGGTAAGCGAGCCCTTTTACCGCGACCCGTCGCTTTCCGTGCGGGCGGCGCAGGAGGAGCTTTGCCGCCGCGTTTATGATTTTATGGTGCAGACCTCCGCTGCCAAGGAGAATGTGGAATATATCCGCTATGAGCAAATGCCGTCGGCATGATGAGGGGAGATGACTATGGAGGGGATTTTTATTCGCAGGAAGCCTTTGCTTGCTGTTGGTATTTCGGGAATGTGTGCGCTGCTTGCAGCAAGATTCGGCGAGTGGTTTGTTCGGGCTGTGAGCCGTCCTATTCTGGCGATGCTTCCTATACGGAATTTTCAGATGCTTATCAGATGGGATGCAGGCTTTTAAAGGAAGAGCAGCCTTTGGTGCTCTATATGGATGATTAAAAAACAGAGCCGGACGCGGTTTTCCGCGTCCGGCTCTGTTTTTCTTTCGGGAAAGCTTAAAAATTTCCGAAAAAACCGCCTTTTCCTCTTGACTTTATCATGATAGCGTGATAAAATGCTAACATGATTTTAAAAATTGAGGCGGGATTTATGATACTCGACGAAAAGGTTTTAAAAAGCGAGGAGCAGGCGGTTTTCGAGCTGCGAGCGCTTTACCGGAAATACGGATATACGCAGTTTAAAATGAGCAAATTCGAGGAATATGACCTTTATGTAAAAAATAAGGATTTCCTTGTCGGGGATGGGGTGATTACCTTCAACGACACGGACGGCAAGCTGCTGGCGTTAAAGCCGGATGTCACGCTTTCCATCATCAAAAATTCCAAAGACGAGGCCGGCGTGACGCAGAAGGTTTATTACAACGAAAACGTCTATCGCATCTCGGGCAGCACGCACACCTTCAAGGAGATTATGCAGACCGGGCTTGAATGTATTGGAGATATCGATGTCTATTCGATGGCGGAGGTCGTCATGCTCGCCGTGAAAAGCCTTGCCGCCGTCGGTGAAAGCTATGTTCTTGACCTTTCCCATATGGGCATTCTGTCCGCGCTTGTCGATGCCGTGCCGGCGTCGGAGGAGGAGAAAGCGCGGCTGATTCGCTGCATCGGAGAGAAAAACGCGCATGAGGCAAGGGCGATTTGCGCGAGCTGCGGCGCCTCGGACGCGCTCACGGAGAAGATACTCGCTTTGATTTCTTCCTATGGAAAGCCCGGGGCGGTTTTGCCGGTCCTGCGGGATTTGTGCGCGGATACGGGGTTCAAAGAGGCGCTTTGCGAGCTTGAAACGATCGTATCCGTTTTGGAATCGGTCGGATGCCTGAATCATGTGAACATCGATTTTTCCGTCGTAAACGATATGAATTATTACAGCGGGGTGGTTTTCCGCGGCTTTGTGGACGGCATTCCGGAGGGGATTCTGTCCGGCGGCAGATACGACAAGCTGATGCGGAAAATGGGCAGAAAAGCGGGGGCTGTCGGCTTTGCCGTCTATCTCGACCTGCTCGAAAGGTTGAATGAGGTGCGGGACGATTATGACGTCGATACCGTTCTGCTTTATGGGGACGACGCGAGCATGGGGGAGCTGATGCGCACGGTCGACCGTCTTGTCCGTGACGGAAAAAGCGTGCTCGCGGAGAAAGCGCTGCCGGAGCGCATTCGGTACAGACGGCTTCTGTCATTTGGAAACGGAGGGACAAAAATCCTTGAACAGCATGATTAACATTGCCTTGCCCAAGGGCAGGCTCGGTGAAAAAGTATACGGTATGTTTGAGCGCGCCGGCTTTGACTGTCCCGCCATTCGGGAGCCGGGACGCAAGCTGATTTTTGAAAATGAGGAAAAGGGGCTTCGCTTCTTTTGGGTCAAGCCGTCCGATGTCGCGATTTATGTTGAACGGGGCGCTGCCGACCTTGGTGTCGCGGGGAAGGATATCCTGCTTGAATATGCGCCAGAGGTATACGAGCTGGTCGACCTCGATGTCGGAAAATGCCGTATGGCGGTCGCCGCGAAAAAGGGCTTTCGCGACGATACGGAAAAGACGCTGCGCGTCGCGACAAAATTTGCGAATATCACAAAAGAATATTACGCGAAAAAGTGCCGCGATATCGATATCATCCATTTAAACGGTTCCATCGAGCTTGCGCCGATTCTCGGGCTGTCCGATGTCATCGTCGATATTGTGGAGACCGGAACAACGCTTGCGGAAAACGATTTGGAGCCGATTGAGACCATTGTACCCATCAGTGCGAGACTGATTGCCAACAAGGCGAATTTTAAGTTTAAAAGCGAAAAAATCGAGCGGATTATCGAGGGGCTTTCCCGGATATCCGCCGGCAAGGAATGAATGGCTTCCGCGTGTGGTCGCGGGGATAACGGAGAGGATTATGATTCAAATTCTGAACAGCAAAGAGGTTTCGCGCGAGGAGATTTTTGCGCGCGCCGTATCGACGGTCGACGTCACAGGCGTCTGTGCGGAAATCATCGCGAATGTACGCGCCCGCGGAGATGCGGCGCTTTTGGAATATTCGGAAAAATTCGACAGGGTGACGCTGTCGTCGCTCGAGGTGACGGAGGCGGAAACCGAGGAGGCGCTCTCCCTTGTCGAACCGGAATTTTTTAGAATTTTAACGGAGGCGGCGGAGAACATCCGGGCATTCCATGAAAAGCAGGTGAGAAACAGCTTCATCATCAATGAGAAAAACGGCGTTGTCATGGGGCAGAAAATTCTCCCGATCGAGCGCGTCGGATTGTATGTGCCAGGCGGCACGGCGGCTTATCCCTCGACCGTGCTGATGGATGCCATTCCCGCAAAGCTTGCCGGCTGTTCCGAGATTGTCATGGTGACGCCTCCCGGGCAGCAAGGGCGTGTGAATCCGGCGATTCTTGCGGCGGCCAAGGTCGCGGGCATCGACAGGATCTTCAAAATCGGAGGCGCGCAGGCGATAGCGGCGCTCGCATACGGAACAGAGAGCGTGCCCGCGGTCGATAAGATTGTGGGACCGGGAAATGCGTTTGTCGCGGAGGCGAAGCGGCAGGTTTTCGGCAAGGTGGCAATCGATATGATTGCCGGTCCGTCGGAGATTCTCATCGTCGCGGACGGTTCGTGCGAGCCCGCCGTCGTTGCGGCGGACATGCTGTCTCAGGCGGAGCACGACAAGCTTGCGTCCGCCGTCCTTGTGACGGATAGCGGGGCGCTTGCCGCCGCCGTTTCGGAGGAACTCGAAAATCAAATCAAAACGCTCCCGCGGTATGAAATCGCAAGGGAATCCATCGACCGGAACGGCAAAATCATCATAGCGGAAACGATTGCGGAGGCAATCGGGATTGCAAACGAAATCGCGCCGGAGCACCTTGAGCTTTGTGTGGACAACCCGTTTGACTATCTCGACATGGTTCGGAATGCCGGTTCGATCTTTATGGGAAAAAATTGTCCGGAGGCGCTCGGAGACTATCTCGCGGGACCCAATCACACGCTTCCCACGAGCGGCACGGCGCGCTTTTCAAGTCCGCTTTCCGTCGATGATTTCGTGAAAAAATCCCAATACACCTATTTCACAAGGGAGGCGCTCGCCGCGGTGGCGGAGGACGTCGCGTATTTCGCGGAAAAAGAGGGACTTTCAGCGCACGCAAGAAGCGCGGTTTCCCGATTCCCGAAGAAATCATAAAAAAAGAAGGACTTTTATCACATGAGCAGATTTTTCAGCGGTAAATATCGTTCGCTTGAAGCGTATACGCCCGGCGAGCAGCCGCGCGATAAGAATTATATCAAGCTTAACACCAATGAATCCCCGTATCCGCCGTCCGCGGGCGTTGCGGCGGCGGTTGCGGCGGAATGTGAACGGTTGCAGCTGTATTCCGACCCGGAATGTACGGCGCTTACCGAGGCGGCGGCGCGCCTTTACGGCGTGTCCGCATCGGAGATTCTGATGACCAATGGGTCCGATGAGATTTTGAACTTTGCTTTCATGGCGTTCTGCGATGCGGAGCATCCCATTGTGTTTCCGGATATCACCTACGGCTTTTATCCGGTTTTTGCAGCGCTTTCCGATATTCCTTATGAGGCGATTCCGCTGATGCCGGATTTTTCGGTCTGCGTTTCCGATTATATCGGCATCGGCAAAAACATCGTGATTGCCAATCCGAACGCGCCGACAGGACTGGCACTTTCGGTTTCTGAAATCGAAAAAATCGTTGCGTCGAATCCCGATCATGTGGTCATCGTCGACGAGGCCTATGTCGATTTCGGTGCGGAGAGCGTTGTGCCGCTCATTCACAAATATGACAATCTTCTGGTAACGCAAACCTTTTCCAAATCCCGCAGTATGGCGGGCGCAAGGCTCGGCTTCGGCATCGGCTGTGCGGCGCTGATTTCCGACCTTCGCACGATCAAGTATTCGACAAATCCCTACAATGTCAACCGTATGACGATGGCGGCGGGGACGGCGGCGCTTCTCGACAACGATTATTACATGGAGAACTGCCGCAAAATCATGGAGACGCGCGAAAACACAAAGCGGGAGCTTGAAACGCTCGGCTTTGCCGTGACGGACTCGAAAGCGAACTTTCTGTTCGCGGCTTCCGGTAAAATCGACGGGGAGACGCTTTACCTTGAATTGAAGCGCCGCGGAATCCTCATCCGCCACTTTGGCGCGGAGCGCATACGGAATTATAACCGGATTACGATAGGCACGCCGGCGCAGATGGCGGTGCTGATTCGTGAAATCAAGTCCGTATTGAGCGAAAAATAATCGGCTTATATCCATATAGGAAAGGAAATCGTATGAGAAAAAGTGAAATTATCCGCAAAACGGCGGAAACGGATATCACGCTGCGGCTTTGTATCGACGGCACAGGCATATCCGATATCGATACGGGCTGCGGCTTTCTGAACCATATGCTGACGCTGTTTGCTAAGCACGGCAGATTCGATCTTTTTGTCCGCTGCAAGGGCGATACCGATGTGGACTATCACCACACGACGGAGGACATCGGAATCTGCCTCGGCGACGGCTTTCGGCAGGCGCTCGGCGATATGCGAGGCATCACCCGCTACGGCCATTGCATTCTGCCGATGGATGAGGCGCTGATTCTCACCGCCGCCGATATCTCCGGCAGAGGGAAGCTAGTATATAAAATGAAGCTTCCGACGGAAAAGGTCGGCACCTTTGATACGGAACTTGCGGAGGAATTTTTTGAGGCGTTTGTACGCCATGCGAATATCACGCTGCATATAAGGGAGCTTGCGGGAAAAAATTCGCATCATATCATCGAGGGCGCCTTCAAAAGCACGGCGCGCACGCTGCGCACGGCGGTGAGGCTCGATCCCGATGCGGTGGGAGAAATCCCGTCGACCAAAGGACTTCTCGTTTAAAATTTGACGGCCGCGCCTGCGGCGAAGGGAGTATTTATGATAGCTGTCGTTGATTACGGGGTGGGAAATCTGTTTTCGCTTTCCTCCTCACTTGCCGCGGTCGGAGCGCAGACTGTCGTCACGGGAGACGCGGACGTTCTGCGCGCGGCGGATAAAATCGTGCTGCCGGGAGTGGGCGCCTTTGCGGACGCCGCGGAAAAGCTTCGGGCGGGCGGTCTGGATAAGGTCGTGAAATCGGAGGCCGAAAAGGGAAAGCCGCTGCTCGGCATCTGCCTTGGTATGCAGCTCCTCTTTGAGAAAAGCTATGAATTTGGGGAATATGAGGGACTTTCGCTGATTCCCGGCACCGTGCGTCCGATCGCGGACGTGATTCCGGCGGGGCTTAAAATTCCGCATATCGGCTGGAATGCGCTCCATTTTGAGGGGGAAACCAGACATCCGCTGTTCCGGTATACCGAAAGGGGAGACTGTGTGTATTTCGTCCATTCCTATTATGCTGCGGAATGTGAGGAGAACGTAATTGCAACGGCGGAATACGGCGTACCGCTGACCGCGGCCGTGGCAAAGGACAATATACTGGGATGTCAGTTTCATCCCGAAAAAAGCGGCAACGTCGGCCTGTCGATCCTGCGCGCGTTCTGTGAGCTTTGAGCTGCTGCGGCAAGGCAACATGCACGATAAAAAAATAAAAACAGCCGCGTTTTTGGCGGCGTGGAGGCTTTATGAATCTTTTTCCCGCAATCGATCTTTACGGCGGAAACGCCGTGCGCTTATATAAGGGCAATTATGATGAAATGACGGTGTATGACACCGATCCCGTAGCCGTTGCCGAGAGGATGAAGGCGTCCGGCGCCCGTTTTCTGCATTTGGTCGATTTGGAGGGCGCGCGCACGGGCAAAACGCCGAATCTCGGCGTGATTCATTCCATTGTCGGGAAAACAGGGCTGTTTACCGAGGTCGGCGGCGGTATCCGCACGCCGGAGACTGTGGAGGCCTATCTTTCCGCCGGTGTGTCGCGTGTGATTCTCGGGACGGCGGCGGTCACCGACGAAGCATTCCTCCGTTCGATGGTGGAGACTTATGGGGAACATATCGCGGTCGGCGTCGATATCAAGGATGGCTTTGTCGCCATCCGCGGCTGGACGGAGCGCTCCGAGATTCCATATGCGCAGTTTTGTGAAAACATGATACGGCTCGGTGTCGGGACGGTCATTTGTACGGATATTTCACGCGACGGTGCGATGAAAGGGAGCAATCTCTCGCTTTACCGCGAGCTTGCGGAACAGTATCCCGCGCTTGATATCATCGCGTCGGGCGGCGTTTCGTCGATCGGCGATGTGAGAGCGCTCGCGAGTCTCGGGCTGTACGGCGCAATCATCGGCAAAGCGTATTATATCGGAGCGATCGATCTTGCGGAAGCATTGGAGGCGGCAAAATGATTACCAAACGCATTATTCCTTGTCTGGATGTCAAGGACGGGCGCGTCGTCAAGGGCGTGAACTTTTCGGGTCTTGCGGATGTGACCTCTCCTGTGAAGCTTGCGAAATTTTACAGTGAATGCGGTGCGGACGAGCTGGTGTTTTACGATATCACCGCCTCCGCCGAGGGGCGTGCTCTTTTCACGGATATTCTCTGTGAGGTGGCGCGTCAGGTGTTCATTCCGCTCACGGTCGGCGGCGGCATTCGCTCGGTAGAGGATTTCGACCGCGTCTTAAAATGCGGCGCGGATAAGGTCAGCGTCAATTCCGGCGCGATTGCTTCTCCCTCGCTTATCGACGAGGCTGCCAAAAAATACGGCAGTCAGTGCGTGGTGATTTCCGCCGATGTAAAGCGCGTGGACGGCGTGTTCCGCGTTTTTGCCAAGGGCGGCAGAGTGAATACGGGTCTCGAAGCGGTTTCTTGGATCCGCGAATGTGTGGAGCGGGGCGCCGGCGAGGTTGTGCTCAATTCCATTGATACCGACGGCGTCAAGAACGGCTTCGATTTGGAAATGCTGAAAGCGGTATCCGATGCCGTGGAGGTTCCGGTAATCGCATCGGGCGGCGCCGGATGCGTTGCGGATTTCGTGACGCTGTTCAAGACGCTTCCGCGTGTGGACGCCGGACTTGCCGCGTCGATCTTCCACTTCGGTGAGGTCGGGATCGGCGAGTTGAAGTTCGCTTTGGAAAAACAGGGCATCAACGTAAGACGGATTTAAAAATTTCTATAATAGCGCGGCTGTGCCGCCGGAGGAGAATAAACATGCTTGATATAAAGGAATTAAATTTCGATGAAAAGGGGCTGATTCCCGCGATTGTTGTCGATGCATACAGCAAAAAGGTGCTCACACTCGCTTATATGAATCGCGAGAGCCTTGCGCTTTCGATGGAAAAGGGACTTACCTGCTTTTGGAGCCGTTCCCGCGGCGAGCTTTGGACAAAGGGGGAGACGAGCGGCAATTATCAGCATATCGTGAGCATCACCGCGGACTGCGACCGCGACGCACTAGTCGTGCTCGTGGAAAAGGACGGACCGGCGTGCCATACCGGCGCGGATTCCTGTTTTGGGGAGCCGGTGTTTGAGAGCGAGGAGCGTCATGAATTTTCCCTGAATTCGCTGATGGAGCTTATCGCAGACCGCAAACTGCATCGTCAGGATGGCTCTTATACCACCTATCTTTTTGAAAAAGGGATCGATAAGATTCTCAAAAAAGTCGGGGAGGAATCCACGGAGGTTATCATTGCGGGTAAGGCGGCGGACAAAAAGGAGACGATCTACGAAATTGCCGACCTCGCCTATCATGTGATGGTGCTGATGATCGAGATGGGAATTTCTCTTGAAGATATTGAGCGCGAGCTTGCCTCCCGCCATGTCATCGATCACAAAGTAAAGCAGGAGAAAATGACAAAATGAGCCTGCCGAAGCTTCCGCAGCCGGCGGATCTGCATGTTCACACGACTTTCTGCGACGGGAAGAGTACAGCGGAGGATGTCGTGCTCTCCGCAATCGGGAAGGGCTTTTCCGTCCTCGGCTTTTCCGGACATGCACCGATGCCGTTTGAGGCGGATTGGTGTATGACGGAAGACGGTGCCGCTCTATACCGCACGGAAATTGCCCGTCTGAAAGAGAAATACCGTGATAAAATCCGCATTTACTGCGGTGTGGAGCAGGATTATTTTTCGGAATCCCCGACGGACGGCTATGATTTTGTCATCGGCTCCGTTCACTATGTGAAAAAGGATGGCTGCTATCTTCCCGTCGATGAGACAGGGACGCTGCTTTCTGAGGCGGCGGAAAAGCATTACGATGGCGACTATTACGCTTTTGCGGAGGATTACTATGCCTTGGAGCGCGATGTCGTGCGCCGTACCGGCGCCGATATCATCGGGCATTTTGACCTCATCACGAAATTCAACGCGGGAGACATCTTTTTTGATACGCGGCATCCGCGGTATATCGCGGCATGGCAGTCCGCCGCAGCGGCGCTTCTTCGGCTTGGTATTCCGTTCGAGCTGAATACCGGCGCGATGTCGCGCGGGTACCGCGCGGCGCCGTATCCGGCGGGAGATATTCTCTCATATTTGGCGGAGCATGGCGGATGCGCCGTGCTGTCGAGCGACAGCCATCGCGCCGATACCCTCGGCTTTGGCTTTGATACGGCGGCAGATGCGGCCGCGCGTGCGGGACTGCCGCTTCTACGGCGTGTGCGCGATATTGCGTGGGAAGAGGAGAAAGACGATGCCGAAGCATGAATTCGGACTTATGGAAAAGCCTCCGAGACTCCATGCGCGGTATGATAAATATGAGCCTGAAAAATATCATTGTGTTGAAATCGACGATGATGACATCGAGCCGCTGATGATGGAATTTCAGAAAATCCCGTGTTTTTATCATACGCGGCAAAAACCCGGGATGGGACTTGCTTGGTGCGGAATTACGCTGATTCCGCCAGAGGCCGCGGAGGCTTTTTTATCGGTGCTTCATGGGTATGGCGGCGAACGCTGCCGTCCGCTCATCGGGCTTTTTGAAAGAGCACGAGACGAGGGAAAATATGTGATTCATTTTGGAATATAACAAAGAGAAATCACTATGAAAGGGGGAAAATTGAAATTGATCGTATTGCCGGCGGTAAATGCCATAGCTTCATACAAAGTCTAATCCGGATTCTTGTATGAAGCAAAAAAATATATCCGGACATGACTTTGCTGATAAGATGATAGGGAATATCGGAGGTAAAGTTATGAAATATTTTATGAATAACAGCTATGAGCTGCTTCAAATGGCGGCGGATTGCAGCGACAATATGCTTTGCCCGCAGAAGCTGTATTTGGATGTCACGCAGGACTGCAATCTGTGGTGTAAAATGTGCCGGGACAAAAGCTCGGTATGCGGCAGGACGATGCCGATGGAGCTGTTTTGCAGAATCGTCGATGAGACGGCGCCGTATGTCAGAAGCTACTCTTTGTTTAACTGGGGTGAGCCGCTTTTGCTAAACGATCTGCGTGAGAGAGTGCGCTATGTGAACCTAAAGAAAAGAGCGGATTGCCATGTGGAGCTTTCCACGAACGGCATGCTTTTGGAGCCGGATTTCATCGAGTTTTTCGCGGAGGAAAAGGTAGAACTCATCATTTCCGTGGACGGTGCGGACAAATCCACATTTGAATCGATTCGCAGGGGAGCCGATTTTGAGCGCGTCATGCGAAATGCGGAGACGGCGGTGAGGTTCTATGAGGATTTTCCGGCGCACCGCTCGCCTTCTTTTTATATTTCCGTGCAAAAGGATAACGAACGTCAGGTCGCGGAGATTTTTCGGCTTGCTTTTTCACTTGGCATAAGACGTGTCGGCTGCGGAATTGTCACCGCGCCCTCGTTCTGTGTCCCTGAGCAGAACGAAGCCTTGTGCCATGAATTGGAAACGGCTTATCGGTTTGCCTGTGAGCGCCGTATGTTTCTTGACGTGTATCCCACGAAAGTCGGCGATTATGTTTTTGCCGACGGCAAGTACCGTCCTGCCTCACAGTATATTGTAAATACCGTGTGCCATGCGCCCCTTGTGAGCGCCGCCATTGACTATGCGGGCGACGTTTATCTTTGCTGCAACGGCGGTGCGCGTGTCGGAAACCTTTCCGGGAGCGGCTTTTTGGAGATGTGGCAAAGTGAGCCGTATCACCGGCTGCGCCACGCCGTAAACTGCTCTTGGGAGATGTCCGAGCGATGCGGACGATGTGCATGGGTCAACCGGAACTAAACGCAAAAAATGAATTTTGAAACAGAAAAAACTCGCCGGAAAAGGAATCCTTTTCCGGCAAGTTTTTTATTCGATTTGAAAGATATAAAATTTCAGGTATTCCGTTTCCGGCACGCCCCATAGGACCGGATGGTCCGGCGCCTGCGCCCTTGCTTCGATTTGGCGCAGCCTTACGCCGACATCGCGGGCACATTCCGTGAGCATTTTCCGGAACAGGTCGTCCCGCATGAAATGCGAGCAGGAGCAGGTGGCAAGATAACCGCCGCGCGGCAGGATCCGCATGGCGAGCGAATTGATCTCGCGATAGCCGTTTGCCGCGTTGCCGACGGTTTTGCGGCTTTTGGTGAAGGCGGGCGGATCGAGAAGGATAAAATCGTGCGGCTTTTCCCGTTTTTCGTGGAGCTGGCGCAGATAATCGAATACATCCGCGCGGATAAACTCGATTTTGTCGGAAAGCCCGTTTTGCGCGGCATTGTGCCTTGCCATGTCGAGTGCGGTTTCCGAAATATCGACGGCGGTGACCTTGGCGCCGCCTATGGCGGCATTCAGCGCGAACGAACCCGTATGCGTAAAGCAGTCGAGCAGCGTTTTGCCGCGGGAAAGCCGCGCGATTTCTCGACGATTGTATTTCTGATCGAGGAAAAATCCCGTTTTTTGTCCGTTTTCAAAATCGACGGTGTAGCGAATGCCGTTTTCCGTGATTTCCGTCTGCGTGGACTGCGGGTGAGCATCGCCGCAGACCTCTGCCCACCCCTTGTATTCCGGAAGCCCTTCGAGCGCGCGGATTGCCGCGTCGTTGCGTTCATAAATGCCGTCGATTTTTTCTCCAAGCTCTCGCATAATTTTCCATAACAGAGAAAAAATCATGTTTTTCCGAATGTCAATTCCGTAGGAGAGCACCTGTGCAACAAGAATGTTTGAAAAACGGTCTACTGTAAGGCCGGGCAGTCCGTCCGCTTCGCCGAAAATGAGCCGGCAGCAGGAAAAATCGTCGCCCATAACCGTTTTTCGGTATTCGACGGCGTAGCGCAGGCGGCGCTCGAAGAATGCTTCTCCAAAGGCTTCGTTGGCGTTGGCCGCGAGAATACGGAGCCGGATTTTGCTCTTTTCGCTGTAAAGACCGGTGCCGAGATAGGTCCCCTTGGCGGATACGGCGTCCGCAAGACAGCCGTTCGGTGTCTCTCCGGATATGTTCGTGATTTCGGTATCGTAAATCCACGGATGGCCGGCGCGCAGGGACGCTTCCGCCTTTTTTGAAACTGTGAATTTCGGGAATGTTCGTTCTGTTTTCATTCTTATATCCTCATGAGCTTATTGCCGATTGACAAAGGAGAGAAAACGGCGGAGTGCCCCGCGGCCTTCCTTTGTGCATTTGTACACACCGGCATCTTCCAGCACGCGCACGAAGGTCTTTCCGATTTCGCGGTGCAGGATTTCCTGTGTGTTTTCCGGTGTAAATTCGTAGCGATTCCGGAAAGCTTCCAGCCATGCCGCATGCTTGGCGACGGTTTCGTCCGCCGTGATATCGGCGCCTGTGAGAATCGCTTTTTCGAGCGCCGCCATTTCCGATTTTAAGCGGGAGGGAAGAACCGCGAGTCCCATGACCTCGATAAGACCGATGTTTTCCTTTTTGATGTTGTGCAGCTCCGTGTGCGGATGAAAAACGCCAAGCGGATGCTCCGCCGTCGTGATGTTGTTGCGCAGGACGAGATCAAGCTCATAATTCCCGTTTCTGCGTCTGGCGATCGGCGTTATGGTATTGTGCGGCTCTCCGTCGGTTTGCGCGAAAATAAATGCGTCGGCGTCGGTATAGAGCCTCCATGCACGGAGGATTTTATCCGCAAGTGCGATGAGGCGCTCTTTGCTTTCTCCGTTTATCCGAATGACGGTCAGCGGCCATTTGACGACACAGGCATTGATGTCCTCGAATCCCGCAAAGGCGATTTCAAATTCTGCCGTCGCCTTTTCCATGGCGAATGTATAGCGTCCGCCCTGAAAGTGATTGTGCGTGAGAATGGAGCCGCCGACGATCGGCAGGTCTGCGTTTGAGCCGATGAAATAATGCGGGAACTGCTCCACGAAGTCAAGCAGTCTCACAAAGGTGCCGCGGTCGATTTTCATGGGAGAATGCTCGGAGGAAAGCACGATGCAGTGTTCGTTGTAGTAAACGTACGGCGAATATTGGAAGTACCATTTTTCGCCTGCGAGCGTCAGGGGAATGATGCGGTGATTTTGACGGGCGGCGGCATGCAGATTTCCGGCATAGCCCTCGGTTTCGGCGCACAGCGCACATTTCGGATAGCCGCTCTGCGGCACGGACTTTGCCGCAGCGATTGCCTTCGGATCCTTTTCGGGCTTGGAAAGGTTGACGGTGATGTCGATGTCCCCGTAAACGGAGGGGACCGTCCATTTCAGATCCTTCTTTATCCGATAGGTGCGGATATAGTCGGTAGCGCGGGAAAACGCATAGTACCAGTCGGTGGCAGCTTCCGGCGAAATCCGGTAGACCTCTCGGAAGCGCCGGATCACCTCAGAGGGAAACGGGGTGAGCAGTCCCATGATTTTGGTGTCGAAAAGATCGCGGACCGTGACGCTGTTGTCGGAGAGCAGACCGTTTTCATTGGCAAAATCGAGGATATCCGCGAGGATTTCTTCAAGCGGGGCATCCTGTGCAGCTTCGATCTCCTCATAAGCGGAAAGTTCGAGCGCTTCGATGAGACGGTTGTGCGCGAAAATACGGTCTTCTTCGCCGATGAGGCCGTTTTTGACGGCGTATTCCGTCAGCTGAGCGATTCTGATGTTTATATTCATTTGACGCCTCCGCGATTTATGGATTCCGAGCCTTGTGCCGGTGGTTTGGGATTCTGTTTTTTGAAAAACTGATAGAAATAGCAGGGAAGCATGCCGTTGTAAAGCTTGCGCACTTTGTCCGCTTTTCGCCCGTAGAGCTTCTCGAAGCCCTCGTGCGATGTCAGCACATAAATCTGCCATGCATCGAGCGTAGCGAAATGCCGTCCCATTTGCCGGTACAGCGCTTCCGCTTCTTTTATCGTGCCGAGCCGCTCGCCGTAAGGCGGATTGCAAACGATGGTTCCGCGCCTGCCGCCCGTTGCAATGGAGAGCGCATCGGCTTCATATATCCGAATATACTTTGCCATGCCGGCATTTTTCGCACAAAGCCTTGCGTTTTTGACGGCATCGGGAGCGATATCGGAGGCATAAGCCTCAAAGCTCGTATCGCTCTTCCGAAGTGCGGCTGCCTCCTCGCGCGCCGCCGTCCAAACGGATTCCGGCAGGAACGCGAAAGCCTCAGCGGCAAAGCTGCGTGAAAGGCCCGGCGCGGTATTGGTCATCATCATGGCGGCCTCAATCGGAATGGTGGCGGAGCCGCAGAACGGGTCGTGGAGCAGCACCTCCTCGCGGGGACGCGAGAGCTTTACCAGTGCGGCGGCGAGCGTCTCGCGCAGCGGTGCCGGAACGCTTTGCGGACGGTATCCGCGCTTGTGGAGCGCCGTGCCGGAGGTATCGATCATGAGGCTTGCTTCATCTTTCAGAATAAAAAACTCGATCTGATATTTTTCTTCGGTCTCAGGGAGCCACGAGGTGTGATAAGCGTCGGAAAGTCTTGTCGCTGCGGCTTTTTTGACGATTTTTTGGCAGTCGGGGATGCTGAAAAGCGTGCTTTTGACGGAATGTCCCTTGACGGGAAACGCGCCGCTTTTCGGGATGAAAGCCTCCCACGGGAGCGATGCCGTACCGTCAAAAAGCTCTGTGAAAGAGGCGGCATGAAAGCTGCCGACGAGAATATAAACGCGCTCCGCGGTGCGAAGCCACAGATTTGCGCGCGCGACGGCGGCTTCATCTCCCTCAAAAATAATTCTGCCGTCGATGGTGGAAAGCCTTTTGTATCCGAGTGCATCGATTTCTTCGCCGAGCAGGTGTTCCAGTCCGAAAAGACAGGTGGCGACAAGCTGTAAGGTCATAGGCACCTCTTTTTCTCATATGAATTATTACATTATAGCACGAAATCTTCAAAAAAGCAAATAAATACGGTAAAAACGCAGAAAAACAGGGAAATTTGCGTTTGTTGCAGGGCTGATACCGTTATGATGGCCTATAAATGGTAAAAGAGCGTCCGAAGACGCTCTTTTGTTTTCTGAATTTTATTTTTTCTGCGCGCGTTTTTTGTCGTTCATGCGGGTGAAAATTTTGATGATTTCCACAATCGGAATGATCGAAATCGCAAGTCCAAGAGCGACGGCGTATTCCGTAAGGTCAAGCCTTGCAAGGTCGAACGCATTCGCGAGGAACGGAACCTCGATGACGACGGTCGTCATGACAAGGGAAAGCGCGGCGGCTCCCCAAAGCCACAGATTTTGCTTTTTCATTTTGAAAAGGGAGCCGTGGAGCGAGCGCATATTGAACGAATGACAGATCTCCGCCATCGAGAGCGTGAGAAACGCCATAGAGGTGCCGAGTCCTGCGGCGTCATAGTCCAGCGGAACGCCTGCCGCCGCATGCTGTTCAAACAGCACATATTTGCCGATGAAATAGGAGGCGAGCGTGATGAGCGTCACAAGAAGTCCCTGATAGGCGATGGCAAAGCCCATACCGCCCGCAAAGACGCCCTCTTTCGAGTCTCTCGGCGAACGCCGCATGATGTCCGCTTCCGGCTTTTCCATGCCGAGCGCCAAGGCGGGGAAGCAGTCGGTGATTAGGTTAATCCACAGCAGGTGCACCGGCTGGAAGATGGAGAAACCGAACAGCGTTGCGAGAAAGATCGAGAGCACCTCCGACAGATTGGAGGCGAGCAGGAACTGAATCGCCTTGCGGATGTTGTCATAGATCCGTCTGCCTTCGCCGACCGCCGAGACGATGGTGGCGAAGTTGTCGTCCGTCAGAATCATATCGGCGACATTCTTGGTGACGTCGGTGCCCGTGATGCCCATGCCGACGCCGATATCGGCGTTTTTGATGGAAGGCGCGTCGTTGACGCCGTCGCCCGTCATCGCAGTGACTTTGCCTTTTTTGCGCCATGCGTTGACGATGCGGGTTTTATGTTCCGGCTGGACGCGCGCGTAAACGGAATATTTTTCGACGGCGGATTCAAAATCCTCATCGGAGATTTCATCAAGCTGCGCACCGGTGATCGCTTCCTCCGCGCTTTGGATGATGCCGAGCTGCATGGCAATCGCGACGGCGGTATCCTTATGGTCGCCGGTAATCATGATGGGGCGGATACCGGCCGAGCGGCATTCGTCGATGGCGGGCCTTACCTCGGGACGGACGGGGTCGATCATGCCGCAAAGTCCGATGAAGCAAAGCTCGTTTTCAATCGCTTCCGATTCATAGACGGCGGGCGCCTCCGAGAGCTTTTTCATCGCGGCGGCGAGAACGCGCAGCGCTTTATCCGCCATCGCTTTGTTTGCGGCGAGAATTTCGGCGCGAAGCTCCGGGGTCAGCGGAACAGCCGTGCCGTTCACGAGCGCCTTGGTGCAGCGTTTCAGAATTTCATCCGGCGCGCCCTTGGTGAACTGTATGATGCCGCCGTTTTCCGTCTTGTGAACGGTGGACATCATTTTCCGCATGGAATCGAAAGGAACCTCTCCGATTCTCAAAAATTCCGTTTTTTGCGTGTTCTTGTCAAGTCCGAGCTTTGCCGCATAATTGACAAGCGCACATTCGGTCGGTTCGCCGACCGCCTCGCCCGCTTCCGTATCAAGCTCCGCATCGGAGCAGAGCGACATCGCGGTGGCAAGGAGATTTTCGTTGTCGCCGTAATGATCGACGACCGTCATTTTATTTTGCGTCAGCGTGCCGGTTTTGTCGGAGCAGATGATTTGCGTACATCCGAGCGTTTCGACTGCGGTCAGCTTGCGGATGATTGCGTTGCGCTTCGACATGTTGGTGACGCCGATGGAGAGCACGATCGTGACGACCGTCGCAAGTCCCTCCGGTATGGCGGCGACCGCAAGGGAAACGGCAACCATAAACGTATTCAGGACGATATCGACGGAAAGTCCGTCGCCGACGGCGAGAGAACGGATGAGATTGATGGCGAAGATGACAACGCAGATGCCGACGACAAGATACGTGAGGATTTTGCTGAGCTGTCCGAGCTTCTGTTGGAGCGGCGTCTTGCCTTCCTCCGCCTTTGCAAGCGCGTCGGCGATTTTGCCCATTTCGGTATCCATGCCGGTCGCCGTCACGACCGCTTTTCCTCGTCCATAAACGACGGTGCTGCCCATGAACACCATGTTCTTCCGGTCGCCGAGAGCGACGTCGCCGTTTTGTCCGGCGTCGAGCGTCTTATCGGTTTTGGTGACCGGCACGGATTCGCCCGTCAGCGCGGCCTCCTCGATTTTCATGCTGGCACATTCGATGATGCGCGCATCCGCGGGAACCGCGTCTCCCGCTTCGAGAACGATGATATCACCCGTGACGAGCTCCTCGCTTTTCACGGTCATCTGATGTCCGCCGCGGATGACCTTGGAGGTCGCGGCGGCAATTTCTTGGAGGGCTTCGATTGCCTTTTCCGCCTTGCTTTCCTGAACCACGCCGAGCACCGCGTTGATGACGACGACCGCCATGATGATGATGACATCCGCCGGAAACTCATTTTCCATGACCGCCATAACGCCGGAAATCACGGCAGCGACAATCAGGATGATCGTCATAGGCTCCGCAAGCTGCTTGAAAAACCGGTGCAGAAGCGATTCCTTCTTGCCCTCGACAAGCTTGTTCTTGCCGTTTTGCGCAAGTTTTGCTGCCGCATCGGTCTCCGTCAGTCCGTCGGGGGTGGTGGAGAGCTCTGCCATCACGTCGGCCGAGCTTTTCAGATACTCTTTCATTTGAAAACTACTCCTTTGAGATTGTTTTTTGACGGCAGTTCCTTTCTGATTTTATCCCTAATAATCAAAAAGGACTTATCTGCCGGTCACAGATAAGTCTCATCGTTTCAAATAAAGCCAGAGCAGGAGGAAAGTGCTCCCGACTCAAGGTGTTGACTTTATTACGACATGCGTCGATTACTCCCTTATTCGTTTCTTAATTTTATCATTTCCACGCGATGCTGTCAAGAGGGAAACCCATAAAATTTACTTCTGTTTTAAAATTATTTTATCGGAATGATGTCAAAAAGCAAAAAATCCCTGCCGGTCTTTCGGCAGGGATTTTTTGATTACAAGCTTTCTTTCAAAATGCGGATAATTTCCTCGCGCCGGAGAAGCTTATAGCCTCCCGGCAGCACAGCAGTCACATCTGCAATCTCTTCGATCATATCTTCGGTAGCGCCAAGCTCTGTAATATTCATAACAAGCCCCAGCTCTTTCATCCAGCTTTCCATTGCCGAAAGTCCCTCCTCTGCAATTTGTCGATCGCTTTTTCCTTCCGGATTTACGCCCCATACGTGGATTGCGAAGCGTTTGAATTTGGCAAGACCATACGGCATGATATAGCGGTAATAGGGCAGCGAAACAGCCGAAAGCGTCATTCCATGCGTGGCGTTGGTATGTCCGCCGACCGCCTGTCCCAGCATGTGTACCATCCAGTCTGTCGCCTTGCCTCTGGAAACAAGCGTATTCAGCGCCCATGTGGCCGTCCACATGATGTTGCTTCTTGCTTCGTAATTCTGCGGGTCCTTGTTTGCGATGCGGCTGGAATGAAGCAGGGAACGCATTAACCCTTCGCTGATATAATCGCTGGTATTGTCGTCTTCGCCGGAAAAATACTGCTCGCAAATATGATTGAAAATATCATAAATACCGGAAACCATCTGATAATGCGGCAATGTCAGTGTAAATTTAGGATTCAGGATGGAAAATCTCGGCATAACATCTTCGCTTGCAAAGACATGCCCGATTTTCTGCTTTGTCTCCTGATTGGTAATGACCGCACCGGCATTCATTTCGGATCCGGTGCCTGCCATCGTCAGGACACAGCCTACGGGAATCAGCTTGCAGTCCGGTTCTTCAAACCGCAGATAATATTTCTCCCACGGATCTTCCCGGCAGTTCACCGATACCGATACCGCTTTTGCATAATCGCAGACAGAGCCGCCGCCCACGGCAAGAAGCAGATCGGCCTTGTGATTTCTTGCGGTTTCAATCCCTTCATACAGCTTGGCGAGCGTTGGATTGGGCATGACACCGGAGATTTCCGCAACATTTTTTCCGTTCTTCTTCAAAATTTCCATTACTGCGTCATAAATTCCATTTTTCTTAATGGAACCGCCGCCGTAAATCAATACGGCGTTGTTTCCGTACTTTGGGAGCTCCGTATTCAAATAATTCAGCGAGTCCTCACCAAAATAAATTTTTGTAGGGTTACAGTAAGCAAAATTTCCTAACATGATTTATATCCTCCATAAATTGATTTTTTCATATCATAGCCTCTTGTCATGTGGGAAATCCTTTGTTTTTGCAGCTTCCCCTGCATCGGCAAAAAAGCGTCCGATATATCCGCGAAATTGCCATGCTCTCTTGGATTTGCACTGATAATAAAAGATTTTTAGGTATTTCGGAATTTCCCGAGGCTTATTTGACATTTCTGTCCCTGTTTGATAAAATGATTATAATACCTAAACCCAACTTTAGGTCAAGTCCATATTTCAAAATTTTTAAAAATTTGGAGAAAAAAAGCATGTATACGATTGGTCAAGTGTCTGAAATGTTTGGTTTGCCGATCTCCACCCTGCGGTATTATGACAAAGAGGGGCTGTTTCCCGGTATACAGCGGACTTCCGGTATTCGCAGATTCGGTGGAAAGGAGATTGATGCCATACGAATCATTGAATGTCTGAAAAAATCCGGTTTGGAAATCAAAGACATTAAGCTTTTTATGGAGTGGTGCGCACAGGGAAGCGAGACCTATCCGCAGAGACTGGCGCTGTTTGTCAAGCAGAAAGCGGCTGTGGAATTGGAAATGGAGCGAATGAACCGTGTACTGGATATGCTGAAATTCAAATGCTGGTATTATGAGGAAGCCATGAAGGATGGAAACGAGGAACGACTGAGCCGCATGAAACCGGAGGATATGCCGGAGGAAATCCGGCGGGCGTATGAAAATTCACATATGTAACATTGGCTCCGGCAAGGGCATTTGTATGTGAAAAATGCTCTAAGCATTCGCTTCGCTAACCATGAGAAAGGCCGTGATTAAGAAGTCGCTCAGAGCATATAAAAAATGGCATTTTTTGAAAGGAAAAATCATGCCTTGCGGAAAAGCTGCCTATTTCTTTTTCTCCTTTGATTTTTTCTCTTTGGGAGTCTTTGAACCTTTTTTGCGGAATTTGCCGGCGAGATCCGAAAGCTTTTCCTTGAAAGTTCTGCCGTCGTCCGGCTTCGGTTCGTAGAGTCTGCGGTCGGTCTCACTCATATAGGAGAGCGTATCGACCGCCAGCTCCTTTTTGACGAGCCTTGCCTCGATTTTTCTTTTCACCAAAACATAGATAACGGAGAATACGGGAACGCCGATGAACATGCCGACAATTCCGAAAAGCCCGGACATGATCGTGATGGAAACGATGACCCAAACCGGCGCCAGTCCCGTAGAGGTGCCGTGGATTCTCGGCGCAATGATATTGCCGTCGATCTGTTGGAGAACCAAAATCATGATGATGAAATATACGGCCAAAATCGGCTTGTAAACAAACAGAATTACCGCGCTCGGCGCGGCGCCGATGAACGGGCCGAAAAAGGGAATGATATTGGTGACGCCGACAAAAACGCTGATCAGCGGAGAATAGGGCATGCCGAGGATCTGCATCATGATAAAGCATACGAGGCCGACGAGAATGGAATCGAGAATCGCGCCGGTAAAATACCTGCCGAAGGTTTTGTCCGTCAGCGTGATGACCTCGCTTATCGAACGATAATGCTTTTCACTGAAAACCGCACGTGCAATCTTTTTGGTTTGAGAAGAAATGCGTTCCTTTGCGCAGAGAAAATAGACGGCGAAAACGACGCCGAGCACAATATCGAGAACGGCTGCGGCGACGGACTGGAGCTTTTCCGTCATTTTGGGGAGCAGCTCCGAAAGCAGGTCATAGGAGCTGTCGATAAAGTCGTTGACATATTTTAAAAGCGTGTCGATTGCTTCGGCGAAAATGCCGCCGTTTTCCGCAATGGAGTCGGCGATCTCCTGCAATGAGGCGAGATAAGTGGGGAGCTTAGCGCCAAGATCCTTGATGCTTGCGGCGAGCTGCGGAGCGATCATCCAAATGAACAGGGCAAGGAAAATGAAAAACGTGAGCATGGTTGCAGTGACGGAGAGAACTCTGCGAGCGGTTCTTGAAAGGCCGCTGCCGTTTTTTCCGCCGCGAAAGACCTTTTCCTCATAGACTTTCATCAAGGGATTCAGAATGTAGGCGATGAAAGCGCCGTAAATGATCGGCGCACAGATTTTGAGCAGTCCGGAAATCGCATTTCCGATTTGATCGAATTTCAGAAAGAAGAATACGCAGAGAACGCCGAGAATGAGAACAATGGCGGTATATACCGCGATTGTCGTATATTTTTTGTTCCATTGGGGTTTCAATTCGCGTATGCTCCTTTCCTGTCCGGATTTTTATAGGTTGCCGATTACGATGCCCTCCACGATATTGGCGACATCCTCACAGTAGTCGCAGACGTTTTCAAACGCCTTGTAAATGTCGCGCCACACGATGATTTCGATGGGATCGCGGCTTGTCGCGTGAAGATTTTTCATCACGGAGATATAGAGTGCGTCGCCCTCTTCTTCAAGGCGATTGATTTCGATGATGACATCCTTGATGGTTTTGGATTTCTTGAAATTGCGGAACTCGTCAAGCAGCTCCTTTACTTTCTGGCAGCAGCGGATGAGCAGCTCCGAAAACTCGATGCTGTCCGGACGGATGGACTTGACCTGATCCATATTGATCTGAATGACGACGTCCTCGACGGAATCGGTGATATCGTCGATCGCCTGACTGAGATTCATGATGTCGTCGCGTTCGATCGGCGTGATGAACGCTTTTAAAAGGGCGGAAAGCATATCGTGCTTTTTTTCGTCCGCCTTGTGCTCGACCTCGTGGAGCTCCCGCATGATGTCGTCGATTTCCTCGGACTTGAATTTTGTAAGCACGGAATGGAGCACCTCCGCCGCCTCGCAGGCGAGCGAGGCGCACTCCGCAAAGGTGTTAAAATAATAGGAATCGCTTTTGGAAGACATGGCTTGTACCTCCGAAAAAGTTTTGGATGAAAATCGGAATATTGGATTTCTTTCAAAAGTCTATGTTGAAAAGAAAGCTCGTCAAATCAGGATATGAGAAAATTTAAAAAATTGCCATGAAAAGTTTTGCCATAAGGAAACTGATAAGGCCGCAGCCGGGGAAAGTGAGCACCCATGTGAGCACCATATCCTTCACGACGCCGAAATTGATGGCGGAAAGCCGCTTGGTTGCGCCGACACCCATGATCGCGGTCGTCTTGGTATGTGTCGTGCTGACGGGGATGCCGAAAACGGAGGACAGCAAGAGGCAGAAAGCGCCTGCGATATCCGCGGAAAAGCCCTGATAGCTTTCAAGCTTGACCATATCCATGCCGACGGATTTGATAATTTTGTAGCCGCCGAGCGAGGTGCCGAGCGCCATAATGACCGAACAGATCACCATCATCCAGATCGGCAGGGCGACGTCTCCGGTCGTGTCGCTGCCGTTGGCGAGAAAGACGCTGAGGATCATAACGCCCATAAACTTCTGCCCGTCCTGCGCACCGTGCATAAATGACATGGCGGCGCCGCCGAAAATCTGCGCTCCCTTGAAGAAGCCTGTGTTTTTTCTCCGGTCGGTCTTTCGGAAGATCGCCTCGGTGAGCTTGGTGAAGAGAAAGCCGCTGCAAAAGCCGAGGACGGTGGAAAGCACGAGTCCATAGATTACCTTGACCCATTCGCCGCCGTTGATGCCGTCGAAATTGCCGTGAAAAGCGATGGCGGCGCCGGAAAGACCGGCAATCAGCGCATGGCTTTCACTCGTGGGGATCCCAAAGTACCACGCGAGCGTCGCCCAAACGATGATGGCGAAAAGCGCGGCGCAGAGCGCGGTCGTCGCCTCCTTGCTGTTTCCGTTGAAATCGACCATATTTTTGATGGTCATGGCTACCGTGGAGTTGAGGAGCGTCATGACGAAAACGCCGAGGAAATTGAATACGGCGGACATGAGGACCGCCGCACGGGGCGGCATCGCCCTCGTGGCAACACAGGTCGCAATGGCGTTTGGCGCGTCCGTCCAGCCGTTGACAAAGATGACGCCTAAGGTGAGGAGCGTCGTGATGCACAGCACGGGATTTGAGAGGAGCTGTTCGATAAACCAAGTAAATTCAAATTCCAAACCGAGGTACCTTTTCCGGCGGGAAGTTCGCCGGCCTTTCGATTGGCGGATGCCGGGGCATCTCTTGATTTTGCTTTGAATAAACGATATTTCTTACTTATCTTATCATAGATTTCCCATAAATTCAACCTGTTTTCAGGATTTTCAGCGCGGAAATTATGAATTTTTTGTATGGCTTGCGGGGAGGCGGCATAATGTGAAGAATCTATAAATAAAATATAAATAATCGGTGCTCTGTCTTGACATCGCACCGTTTTTATGATATGATACATCCAAAACAATTTTGAAGGAGAGTGAAAGGGAATGGATGACGGCGGCAGTACGGACGACGACGACAACTACTTTGCTGTACATACATTTCATTTAATTTTATAGAGAATGGGGCATAGCCTATGACCGTCTGGCGGCATAGGCTGTGCCTTTTTGCATATTTTTATAAAATTACAATGAAACTAACAGTGAGAACTACTGAATAGGAAACAGAGGAGAACCATGATAGGCGCAATTATATTACAGATCGTACTTATTTTTTTAAACGCGGTTTTTGCCAGTGCGGAAATCGCGGTCATTTCAACCAATGAAGCAAAGCTTGAAAAGCTGTCGGAGGAGGGCGATAAAAAAGCGAAGAGGCTGCTTTCTCTGACCAAAAATCCGTCTAAATTTCTTTCGACGATCCAAGTGGCAATCACACTTGCGGGACTTCTCGGAAGCGCATATGCCGCGGATAATTTCGCAGATCCGCTTGTAAAATGGCTTGTCGGGCTTGGCGTCGGCATTTCCGAGAGCACGCTGAATTCCATCTGCGTGTTTGTCATTACACTGATTCTCTCGTATTTCAGCATCGTTTTCGGCGAGCTGGTGCCAAAGCGGCTTGCGATGAAGAACGCAGAGAAAATGGCGCTCGGTATGTCCGGCACGCTGAAATTCGTCTCCTGCGTATTTGCACCGTTTGTCTGGATTTTGACGAAATCGACAAACGGACTGCTCCGGCTTTTCCATATCGACCCTAATGAGCAAGGGGATGCCGTGACCGAGGAGGAAATCCGTATGATGCTCGATACCGGAAGCGAGCGGGGCACCATCGACAGCATGGAAAACGAAATGATTCAGAATGTATTTGAATTCGACGATATTTCGATTTCCGAAATATGCACGCACAGACGCGATGTCACCATTCTTTATAAAGAGGACCCGCTTTCCGAGTGGAAAAAAACGATTGCCGAAACCCGCCACAGCTTCTATCCGATCTGCGGCGAGGATACCGACGACGTTATCGGCGTTTTGAACATCAAGAAATTTTTCAGAACGGACAATTCGACGCCCGAAGCGGTTATCCGCGCGGCGGCGGAAAAGCCGTATTTCGTCCCGGAAAATATGAAAGCCGATGTGCTTTTCCAAAATATGAAGGAGACCCGCAACTATTTTGCCATCGTCATTGACGAATACGGCGGCATGAGCGGTGTCGTGACCATGCACGATCTTCTTGAACTTTTGGTAGGCGACCTTGTCGATAAGGATGAGGAATATTCCTTGGAGATTGAAAAGCTCGGTGAGAATGAGTGGCGTATTGCCGGTGCCGCGTCGCTTGAAAAGGTCGGCGAGGAGCTGGAGCTTTCATTTGATGCGGAGGAATGCGACACTTTCGGCGGCTATATCTTCGGCCTTCTCGGCGCCGTGCCGGACGACGGCACGACCCTTGAACTTGAAACCGATGACCTGAAAATACAGGTCGTTTCGGTGGAGGATCACAGAATCGAGAGCACGGTTGTGCGGAAAAAAGAAAGAGAAACAACAGAGACGGCCGATGAGGATTGACTTTATCCAAAGTCGGGCAATACTGAAAAAGGAGCGGAAACTTCCGCTCCTTTATTTTTGCTGAAATTCTTTTCCCGTAATCAGATAATCGATGGATACATGAAAATATTCGGAGAGCTTTATGAGCATATCGATGTCAGGGCTTCTTTTTCCGTTTTCATAATAGGACAGCGCCTCGCGGCTGATGCAAAGCTCCATCGCCGCTTTTAACTGGCTGTATCCCTTTTTTCGCCGGATTTCCCGCAGACCCCTCAGCCCCACCATGCTTCGATTCTCCTTTCCCGAAAATTTATCAAATTTCTTCTTGACATCATAGTAACAATTTGTTATTAAATGGCGGAAAGGGGATAAAGACATGCCCGAAAAATCAAAAACGACGGCGGCACTTCTGTGTTTTTTCTTGGGCGTCTTGGGATTCACAGATTTTACATGGGGAAGATCGGCACGGGAATTCTGTGGCTTCTGACCGGCGGTATTCTCGGAATCGGCACCATAGTCGACTTCATCGTCATGCTTTGCGGGAAAGCAAAGGATAAGCAAGGGCTTTTGCTCACAAAATGACCTAAAAGAAAAAGACGTCATGGACGTCTTTTTCTTTGGATATTTCTCTTGCATTTTCTTGAATTTGTGATATAATAGCCCGCAGTGAGTTCGTAACCATCCTCACTTAAAACAAAACTAAGGAGAATCAAAATTATGGAAAACAAGAGCATTCGTTACTTGACATGGGGCGCGATCATCGCCGCTCTGTACGTCCTGCTGACCTATCTTGCCTCCCTGTTGGGGCTTGCAAGCGGGGTGATCCAGTTCCGGCTTTCCGAGGCACTCTGCATTATGGCGTGCTTTACGCCGGCGGCGATTCCGGGACTGTATATCGGCTGTCTGCTGTCCAACATTCTGACGGGCTGCGTTTTTTGGGATATCTTATTCGGCCCCATCGCGACGCTGATCGGCGCTGTCGGTACCTATCTTCTGCGCCGCAACAAGTATCTTGCGGTAATCCCGCCGATTTTGGCGAACACCCTGATTGTGCCGTTTGTACTGAAATATGCATACGGCGTCGAGGATATGATTCCGTATCTTATGCTGACGGTCGGAATCGGAGAGGTTGTGACCTGCGGTGTGCTCGGCGTACTGCTGCACATACTTGTGAGTCGGTATAAAAAGCCGATGGGGCTTGACTGTCTGTAAAGGCGGCCGCAGTCGCATCACCGTAATTTTAAGATGGAATAAATCCCGCAGACCAAGTTATGATCTGCGGGATTTTGCGTCAAAGGATATAATCCGTAATGCAATCATACCAGTGGACATAGGTTTCGCCATTTACGCTCAGTCGCTCATTATCGGGAAGCCTATCGGTCCATTTTTGCTGATAACGGTGAAATGCCCAGTCATTCCGGTTGAATCTGCGCCAAAGAACCGTTTTTCCATGACGATCAATAAACTGTTCCGAAACAGCGCCGGATTGATAGGAACCAAAATCCACAACACAAACGGTATCGTATTTTTTCCCTCCGATCGTTACCGTATATCTGCCGACAACATCGAGGAGAAACGGCTTCTCGACAGTCGTCAAGACGTTTTCGTCCCGCATGATCTCTCCTTTCGGAACAATGTTTACTTCGTTTCCGCAGTTGTCCTCTCCGAAGCCCCAATTGGCAAGAAAATCATTTCCGTCAAGGAAAGTGTAATATTTTTTGATTCCGCTTTCGGTGTGACTTTCGGCAAGAAGTCTGCAATGGGTATCGGTAAGCTGCGCGATAAAATGCCGTTCCGCTTCTTTTTGTCCGCCGGCACTGTTATATTCCATAGGTTCATATTCTGTTGAAACGATTTCGACTCCCTCGATTCCATGAATTTCCGCTTTGCCGACCACTTCCATCTGACACATTTCAGTGCGCCTACGCGACGGAAACTCATACATGGCCCACGAGAGCTTTTCTCCGAGCTTTGGTACGATAAACCAGCCCATGACTTCTTCCCATCTGACAGAAAACGGTTTTTCCTCAGATTTTGTTATCCTATATTCGGGCATGACAGCAGGCATTGTTTTCATATTGTGATCTCCTTTCGTTTTCGGTGAATACGGATATTTTTCTTTGAAGTTCTGCTTTGCATGATACAGTCTGCTTTTGACGGTTCCGACCGGAAGTCCCGGTCTGTGGGCGATCTCGTTTTGCGGCATGCTTTTGAAATAATACAAAAATAGGATTTGTTTATCCTTATCGTTTAGCAATTCCAGCGTTTCTCTGACAGCCGTTGTTTCCGTGATACCGTGAATCCCCTTTGTCAGAACAGATTCCGACAAAGTCTCCAACGGAATATCCATCTGTGCAGCTTTTTTACGGTAATATTCGCTGCATTTGTTTCTCGCAATGCTGATGATCCACGCTTTGAAGGACATTTTGTTGATCAGGGATTCAAAATTCGTGTAAGCTGCAAGACAGGTATCCTGTATGATATCTTCCGCATCGGTTTTGTTTTCCACTTTGAATTTTACAAACCGTTCCAAAGCGCCATAGCATTCATGAAGAAAACGTGAAAAATCATCCATATTCTCACCTCCTCGCAAATTGAATTTGAAATTGATTTCGCCTATATAGATGAAAAAAGGGATCGAAAGGTTCAAAAACGATAATTTTATTTTTTGCATATTTGCGATATATTATCAAAGAGGTGAGTGAACAGCGGATGTTGCCGAGAAAAAGGACGGACAGCTTGAATCTGTCCGTCCTATGTGTTTTTGGTATGAACATAGACCGCGGTTTTTATGGTTGATTTTTACAAGCCTTTTTCTCGGCTTTTTTTCTCGCTTTTTCCGCTTTTTTGGCTTCTTTTTGCTTGGTTTTCTCGGTTTTAAAGCGTTCGGACAGGGTTTCAAACTCGAAATCGACGTTGACCGTCTCCGGCGGCTGCTCCAAAACGGAGGGATCTCTCAGATATTTTTCCATAGCTGCGAACGCAGTGGCGTAATAATGACCGTCTGCGATGCGCTCGTCCATCACGATGCCGAAGGGAATTTCTTTTTCCATCACGATATTGCCGGCTTTTGTTTTCGGCGTATCGATGTTGTTGCCCATCGCGATGACCATGCCCATTGTGCCGAAGTCATATACATGATGATAAATGTGATTGGTGCGGATGCTGGCGAGATTGGTGAACACCGCGCTTCCATGAAAGGGACTGAGGTCGGTGACAAACTTCGGAAGCCAGCCGTGCCGGTCAAGAAGGCGCAGGAGCCAGAGAATAAAGCGCATCAGGGGACCGCAGTTGAGGAGTACGCTGAAAAGCTTATCCGTACTGGTACTGCTTGAGGATTTATTGTTTTCCGCGATGAAAGCTTCGATTTTATCATTTACATCGTATATGGTGTCGTATAAATCGAATTTCATTTTGCTCATGGAAGGGTTATTGTCGGAGGGGCGAAGAACGACCATCGCGATTTTCAGCTCGTTATGCGCGTAAATTTTGCTGTTGACGACAAAACGGTTCAGCTGCGGGAATTGTGAAAAGGTACGCACCAGTGCCGCCATAACGACTGTCAGGTGGCTGACACGAAAGCCTTTCTTTCTTGCGTCGATAACATAACTATGCACGTTTTCGTAAGGAACGGTAACGGTAATCGCATTCTGCGCATCGGAACGGGTGCGCATAAAATACGGCGCCAACGTATACATCGGATCTACATTTTTGACTCTTTTTCCGTCTGCTCTCATATTAACTTTTATCCTTTCCGTCGTGGATCGATTGCTTTGCTGTGACTGCTGTCATATAGGACAGTTTCTAAGGGACATGGTTATCTGTCTTTCAGAAAGGGATTCTGAACATAATCAAAAGCATTATACGCCTTGTAGGACGTTGTGTCAAGATAATTTTGTCGCGGCAGCATTTTAATCGTGGATATGCTTTCGGAGTTTTTTGGCAAGAAAATAAGCGCCGACAACGGAAACGACGTCTTTGAGAAGGTACGGAAGGGAGGCGACGGAAAGCGCGTACCAAATCGTAGTATCGCCGACGATGGAAAACCATATCGCGCCGAGGAGATGACAGAGCAGAAGTCCGGCGGCGGAAGACAAAATGATAGCCGGGATGTTTTTCGTTTTCCACACAAGCCCGCAGAGCAGAACCATCAAAATAAAACCGAATATATAGCCGCCGGTCATGCCGACAAGTGCACCGACGGAGCCTTTCAGTCCGGAAAAGACCGGCGCTCCGACCGCGCCGAGCGCGATATATACGAGGATGGAGGCCGTTCCGTACCAAGGTCCGAGAAAATAGGCGCAAAGCGCTACACCGAAGGTTTGCAGCGTAAAGGGAACATTCCACGGCGTGGGAATGGCGATTTGAGCGAGCACGGCAAGAATCGCCGTCATCATCGCGGTTTGAACGATTTTCAGGATATAATGTCTGCGCATATCTGTTATGTTCCTTTTTTTGAACTTTCTCTGATATTTTATCAGCAGATTCTGAAAAAGTCAAGGGCGAAAAATAATCGGAGAAAACCGAAAAAAATATTGACAAAAAGAATTTGCCGTGATACAATATTTTCTGCGACTGCGGCAAGAATCCGTGAGGGCCTTTAGCTCAGTTGGTTAGAGCAACCGGCTCATAACCGGTCGGTCTGGGGTTCGAGTCCCTAAAGGCCCACCAAAAGCTTGTCCGCCGTAATAAATAGGGGTATAGTTCAGCTGGTAGAGCAGCGGTCTCCAAAACCGTTTGTCGTGGGTTCGAATCCTACTGCCCCTGCCATTATAGGGCAACAAAAAAGGATATTGCCCGAAAAAAGTCCGATTTTATCGGACTTTTTTGTTTTCTAAGGCTGTTTTTGAAAATTCGGAATCGTAGATATTTTTCGGATATTTTACGGATCCCATCCTCGGATTCGTAAGCGACAACGAATAAAACGTAAAATTATTAAGCTAAGCATGCTGGTGTCATGGAACTTGCATTTTTCCAAGTTGACTCTAAGTTATTCTTAATACAGAAATACCACGATCATTTCTTAAAATATGTTTTTATTTAATATGAACAAATAAACAAGACAATGTGTTGGTAAATTGCCTATTGTATTGTATTAAATGCTGAAATTATTCAAGTGTAAATGAAATTAAATTGACAAAAAATGAAAAATATGCTAAAATGTATATGTAATATAAAGTTGAAAAGGAGGTGAAAGCCAATGAAGATAATCGTCTGTGCCGGTATGTCTGTGCTACGAAAGGGCATTGGATGGTGTAGCTTTGGTAAACTATAGCCCAACTGTAAATTGCGGAAGCGAATTTTATTATACTGCTGTTATGTATAGTTCAACGATAGGAAGAAATGGTCCCGTTAAATTTAGTGTCACTGACATGAACAATAACTCCACAGATATTGCAACAATTGGGGAAAGTATCGGATATTTTAAAGCATTGAAAGCTGGTCCTGTTCGAATACATATCACTTATGATAATGCTCCTTGGGTTTGGATTTGGAATATTAATATAATTCTTCCTACTTCTGGTTATGAGGTGCCATATAATACATACTTGTGGAATTATTCTCCTGTAGTTTATTCCACAAACTGTTATGCTTATTCTTTAAACAATCAGGTTTATCCAAAAACCAATAATTTATGGTTTATGCAGCCCGGTGAAGCTTCAGGATACAGCTTAACGAGAGAAAATTTAACGGCAGAACGTGTAGAGCAGTATGTACGAAGTGATTCTACTTCACTTAACTTTATATTTGAGCGTGTTAATAAAAATGATAAATGCGCGGCAGGTTCGTATAAAGTAGCCTTAGTTATAGCTCCAGGCGTCGATTATCATTGGTATAGAGAGAATCCAGATGGCACATGGTCTCATAAACCTGGTAGTGGAAATGTAATTGATGAAGACGCTTCAGGTAATGTAATTTTTGATCCAGAAACAGCTGACAGAACATATCCTTATGCAGACTACTCTATATTTGTAGGATTTTTCAGAATAACTCCTCTAAATAATTTTTATTCAAATGGAAGAAGTGTTGCGTTATATGATCAACTTATGTTGGATAAATTCAAAGCGGATCTTCCTGAAGTCAATTCTGCCTTACAGATTGAAAAAAATATGACGTATTCTGATGTAACAGATATTATAGGATTACCACAACGAGTATTAACTTTCGGGGTAATGGTAGTGGAGTACGAATTAAAAGGAGGGAAATCGTTAATTGTTGAATATGTAAACCAGAACGGTCATTTTGTAGTTGAAGATTGCAGTGTTGAGTAAATACTGAAGATTGGGAGGTTAAGTTTGCGAAAAATAAGTATTTGTTTCGGAATTGTCGTATTGTTAATGTTATCATCTTGTTCACTGGGAAGTAAGGACATTTTTTCTCAAATTCGAGTTGGCATGACATACAATGAATTCAGGGAATTAAATGAATCTGAAAAAAGTTTTTATTATATGAATTATGCATTTATCGAAGAAAAAAGCGACCAATCCATTGTTGTTGAATTTTCTTCGGATATGCAAGGAGTCGTAAAAAAGGAACAATATGATTTTAGCTCAAATTACTTTGTCCAAGACTTTGATCGTATTGTTCCAGGAATGTCTGTTTATGAAGTAGTTGAACTGATTGGGATGCCTATTGGAAGTTCTACTTCGGGGATGCGGTCTCTTGATTTTAGCAGCAATGACAGTTCCATATACCGTGTTTTATGGGATGATGAGATGAAAGTAGTAGAATGCTATAAAGTGAAATCATGACAAAATAGGAGGAGAGGTGGCTATCATCTGATAGCCGCTTCTTTGCTATGGTATCCTATAAGTTTTTTTATTTATGTGCTATTGCTATTCTTGTGCAGATAGTTGTAAGGGAACGGTGACATCCGGAAATTTAACCAATGGATGCAATCATTATCCTATTCATTTAACTGACGATGCCGTTAGAAATGATATTATTTCTCGCTTTGGTAATGGAACCAATCGGCTGTCGAGAATTATATGGTCCGGTCATCTGCTAAATGGAAATCCAAGTTCAAATTCTTCTGATTATTCACATACCGTTGTTATGACAATTCGCCATACTACATCATTTGTCTAATCATCACTAAAAGGAGGAGTATATGAGAAAAATTAAATTTGTAATTATGATAACAATGTGCTTATTACTATTGGTGTCTTGCGGTTCTAATATATCGGAAAATAATACAACGACGAATAATAGTGAAAATCATCAGGAACCGCCTATTATGATAACATTGACAAAACCGGAGTTTAGTCAATTACGGTCTGTAATAAAGAACGGTGAAGAAGCTGCAAAGAATTTTATGAAATCAATTGATCAATATGAGTTGTCTATGACAGAAATAAATGAATTTTTAAAAATTTATGATTCTCTTCCTGTGCCTATAATTTCAGGATCGGAAGAAAAAGTTAAAATTTCTTATTTCCCAGAGAGTCCTACAATTTATTTCCTATATGTAATCGATGGGGAGAACCGTTGGTATCGATTTGAATTTCCACTAAATGAAAAAGAACTCCAAGAGGTCAGAGACTATATTGAGAAAAAGACAGATGGAAAAATAGCAGATCACCCGATTGACAAAAATGGACGTATAAAGTTATTATACAAAGAGGATATGAGCGAATCTCCTGAGCTTGCAAAAAATTATGCTGAATTTTGGCTTGATATTAACGGATATTTGGTAAAAGCTGTTTGCATGAATAAAACAGTTAATGTTGGCAGTGCAGAGATAAAAGATATATTAAAAGAAGTATATGTATCGTCTCTTATTCCTACCTCTTAAATTCATTGTTGTTGGATTTTCAGTAGTGAAATGCTATAAGGCGGAGTCGAACGACTGACAAAATAAGAGAAGCGACTATTTGGCAATAGTCGCTTCTTTGCCTATTGTACAATTGGGTTTCATAGCTTATCTGCTGTGAATGATTTATAGCATGGCTATGTAAAAATAAGAAAAGAAAAACTTGTTGATTTTTTAAACTCAATATGTAGATCTTTCATTTTTAATTTCCTTGATAGTCTTGCTTTGAGCAGAAAAATATCGATGTTTTTCGTCTGTTTATGTTGACTTCATATAACGGCTGTGATAAAATAAGCGAAGAATAAACCGATACTGATTCGGTCAATAGCCGCCTATCATACATAGGCGCGAAGGAGGATGGCATGTCTTTGAAGCTTGCTTTGCAGCTCTATTCCGTGGGGGCGGATGCCAAAGCGGATTTTGACGGAACGCTCAAAAGGGTGAGCGAAATGGGTTACGAGGGGGTTGAATTTGCCGGACTGCACGGCTATGACGCCGACCGCGTTGTCGAAATGCTCCGGAAATACGGACTTACTCCGGTTTCCGCGCATATATCGCTTGATGATTTGGAGAACAAGTTCGACGAGGTGACGGCGACCTATCACAAAATCGGGTGTCCTTATATTGCGGTTCCGTATCTTGTGGAAGCTCTGCGTCCGGTAATCGGGGACTTTGAGCAGGCGATAGAGCGGATTGCCGCGGTGGCGAAGCGGTATACGGAGGCGGGCTTTGTCGTATCCTATCACAATCACGATTTTGAATTCAAAACGATAGACGGAAAGCTGGCACTGGATATGCTTTATGACCGCATACCGGCGGCATATCTGAAAACGCAGATCGACACCTGCTGGGCGAATGTCGGCGGTGTGGACCCTGCCGATTATGTTTTGAAGTATACCGGCCGAGCGCCGACCGTTCACATCAAGGATTTTTATCTGAAAGGCCGGCCGCAGAACAATATGTATAAGCTCATCTGCGACGGGGACGACGCCAAGGAGGAAGAGGGGAATTTCTCTTACCGCCCCGTCGGATACGGCTTGCAGGACGTTCCGAAAATCATGGAGGCCTGCAAAAAGGCGGGCGCCGAATGGGTGATCGTCGAGCAGGACGGCGTCAGCCGTCCGGGCGCTGTCAAGATGGAGGAGGTCGCGCTCAGCGCGAAGTATATTCTCGAAAATAAACTGCTTTGATGCAGATAGAAATTAAGAAAAGAGAGGTATGGATATGGCAAAATCAGGAGATGAGGTGCTCGGCCAGTTCACACAGGCGGCGGAGCAGGAGGAAAAAAGCTCGGAGAGAAGATACAAAATCGGAATCATCGGAACCGGATGGATTGCGGAAGCTCATTTGCAGAGCTATCTTGCTTGTCCCGACGTCGACGTTGTCGCGCTGGCGGATCTTATTCCGGGCAAGGCGGAAAAATTCGCAAAAAAGTTTGATCTCGATTTGTCAAAGATTCACTTTTATCCCGATCATAAGGCGCTTCTTGAAGGGGAAAAAGATCTCGACGGCGTCAGCATCTGCACGTATAATGTGACCCATGCGGAATGTACGATCGCCGCGCTTTCCGCGGGTGTCAACGTCCTGCTTGAAAAGCCGATGTGCGTGACGACTGAGGAAGCGGCGGAAATCATGCGCGCGGAAAAAAAGAGCGGCAAGGCGCTGACCATCGGTTTCCAGCCGCGCTATGACGCCAATATGCGCAAAATCAAGGAAATCGTGGAATCCGGTGTGCTCGGCAGGATTTATTACATTCAGACGGGCGGCGGGCGCCGCCGCGGCATCCCGAACAGCACCTTTATCGAGAAAAAGACCGCCGGTATCGGTGCGCTCGGCGATATCGGCTGCTATTCGCTCGACATGGTGCTCAATGCCATCGGCTATCCGAAGCCCCTTACGGTGACGGGATACACGTCCAATTATTTCGGAACCAGCACGAAATATCAGAAGCCGGCGGACGCCGCACGGTTTGACGTCGATGATTTCGCCGCGGCTTTTGTCCGGTTGGAGGGCGACATCGTTCTTGATTTCAGAATTTCATGGGCGATGCATTTGGATACGCCCGGAGACACGGTGATTCTCGGAACGGATGCAGCGCTGCGGATTCCGTCTACCGAATGCTGGAACGGCTCCGTCGGAGGACCGATGACGCTGTATACCGATATCGCCGGAAGCCGTGTGGAGACGACGATTCCGATTGTCGAAAATAAGGGCGGCGGCTTGTTTTATCAAAAGATACGCTCCTTCTTGAACGCTATCGACGGGGCACCGGTCGAGGTTCCGTCAAGCCAGATTCTTTATAATCAGGCGATTATCGATTCCATTGCCAAGTCCGCGGCACTCGGACATGAGGTGAATGTGGAAATTCCGGAGATATAAATATGTCTGCGGTGATATAAAATCATTTTTAGGGAGGAAAATTTATGGCTTTTTGCAGCAAATGCGGCGCAGAGCTTGAAAAGGACGCGAAAACCTGTCCGTCCTGCGGCGCCACGGTCGGAGAGACCTCCGAGAAAAAAGAAAACGGAAGCGATTTCGGCGCCCGGGCGGAGGAAGCGTTCAACAAATTCAACGATACCAAAGACGACACCTCGGCATTTGACCCCGCCGATATCGAGTCCAACAAGGTGATGGGTATTCTTTCCTATCTGTCGTGGCTTGTTCTGATTCCGCTGATTGCGGCTCCGAAATCTCCGTTTGCAAGGTTCCATGCCAACCAAGGCTTAATCTTGGCGATCATTGAAATTGCTTTCAGTATTGTACTCGGTGCGCTTTCTCTGATTCCGGGGGTTGGAATTGTTTTCAATATTATCCTGTCTCTTTTGGGGCTGGTGTTCCTGCTTTTCTCGATTCTCGGAATCGTGAATGCGGCGAACGGCAAAGCAAAGGAGCTTCCGGTAATCGGCAAAATCAGATTGATCAAATAAGGAAGAATAAAAAAGACCGCCTTTGGCGGTCTTTTTTATTCTTTATTTATCCAAATGCACATCCATTTGCGGAAATGGTATCGAAATGCCGCGTTTGTCGAAGATTTTCTTCGAGGCTTCGAGCATATCGAAATTGACGGTCCAATAATCCGAAGCCTTGACCCATACGCGCAGATAAAAGACGAGCGCACTGTCGCCCTGTTCGCCGAGACGGACAAAGGGGGAGGGCTCCTTTAAGACAAGCTCATGCGCGTCGGCAAGCTCTTGGAGCGTATCCTTGACGAGATCGATGTCGGAATCATAGGCGACGCTGAATTTGAGATCGAGTCGGCGGATTTCCTTTGTGCTGTAATCGGTGACGGATTGATTGGAAAGCGTGCCGTTCGGAATCGTGACGATTTTATTGTCCGGCGTTTCGAGCGTGGTGTAGAAAATTCCGATATCGGTAACGGTTCCGCTGTGGGTTCCGTCGTCGATAAAATCTCCGATGGAGAAGGGCTTGAAAATGAGAATCATGATTCCGCCGGCGAAATTGGAAAGACTTCCTTGCAGAGCAAGTCCGATGGCGAGCCCCGCGGATGCGACCGCGGCTGCGATGGAGGCATTTTCGATTCCGAGAACCGACGCGAGAATCACAATCAGCAGAACATAAAGGGCGACCTTGACCAAATCGACGATCAGCGTTTGAACATTGGGGGGAAAGGATTCGAATTTTTTCCCTTTTTTGATGAGTTTCAGGCACCATTTGATCAGCTTTGTGCCGATGATAAGGACGAGAATCGCGCCGAGGATTCTAAGTCCCGCGGTGGCCGCAAATTTTGCAATACTGTCCAGTAGGGATTTTAAAAAATCGTTCATAATCGACTCCTAAAATATTTTATTTTTCATATTCCGTGACGGCGATGGCAAGCTCTCGCAGGGCTTTTTCGTCGGCCGGCGTAGGACAGCCGGACATGAGCTCCGAGGCATTCTGCACCTTGGGGAACGCTACGACGTCGCGCAGACTGTCCGCGCCGCACATAATCATCGCGAGCCTGTCCAGTCCGAGCGCGGCGCCGCCGTGCGGCGGTGCGCCGTAGCGGTAAGCGTCCACAAGGAAGCCGAATTTTCTTGCGATATCCTCATCGGAAAGGCCGAGCCTGCGGAACATTTTCTGTTGGAGCGCACAGTCGGTGATGCGCATGGAGCCGGAAGAGATTTCGATGCCGTTGAGCACGAGGTCGTAGGCTCTTGCGCGCACCCGTCCCGGATCGGTGTCGATATAGCCGAGACACTCGTCGAGCGGCATTGTAAACGGATGATGCATGGCAAGCCATGTGCCGCTTTCCTCATCCCATTCAAAGAACGGAAATTCGGTAATCCACAGGAAATTGTAGCCGTCCGGAATGATACCAAGCTGCTTTGCCACGATGAGCCGGAGCGCACCGAGCGTGGGGAGGGTGACGGAATCCTTATCGGCGACGATAAGTGCCACGTCGCCGCGCCGGCAGTCGATTTTGTCCATGATGGCGTCGAGCTCGCCCTCCGCCATAAATTTGGCAAAGGAACAGGAGGGTGTCTCATCGACATAACGGATATAGGCAAGTCCTTTCGCGCCGATGCCGCGGGCGTGCTCGGTGAGCTTGTCGATTTCCTTGCGGGAGAGCTTTGCGGCGGCGTCTTTTGCCACGATGGCGCGCACGGAACCGCCGGCCGAGACGGCGGAGGAAAATACGGAGAAGCCGCTGTTTCCTACAAGCCCGGAGATATCTTTAATTTCCATTCCGAAGCGGGTGTCCGGCTTGTCCGAGCCAAAGCGCTCCATCGCTTCGCGGTAGGTGAGACGCGGCAGGGGCAGGGGGATATCCACATTTAGAATTTCCTTAAAAAGTCTTGCGACGAAGCCCTCGTTGACTTCCATGATATCGTCCTCGTCGACGAACGACATCTCGAGGTCGATCTGCGTAAATTCCGGCTGACGGTCGGCGCGCAGGTCCTCGTCGCGGAAGCAGCGCGCAAGCTGAATATAGCGGTCGAAGCCGGCAAGCATCAGAAGCTGCTTATATTGCTGCGGCGACTGCGGCAGCGCATAAAAGCTGCCGTGATGGATTCTCGACGGCACAAGATAGTCGCGCGCGCCCTCCGGCGTGGGATTGACCATCATCGGCGTTTCGATTTCGAGAAATCCGTTTTCATAATAATATTCTCTCGCGACACGCGCGATTTCATGACGCATAATGAGATTTTTTTGGAGGGAAGGGCGGCGCAGGTCGAGATAGCGGTATTTGAGCGCCAGCTCATCGCGTACCTTGACATTGTCACTAATCTCGAACGGCGTCGTTTCCGCTGCGGACAGGATTTTATATTCCGTGACGAAAATTTCGATTTCTCCTGTCGGAATCTGGGAATTGACGGCGCTGCGCTCACGGACGGTGCCTTTGGCTACGACGACGTATTCGGAGCGTGTGCGGAAAGCGTCGTCAAAAATTTCTCTGTCGGTGTGCTCGTCGAATGCGAGCTGAACGATGCCGGTCCTGTCGCGCAGGTCGATGAAGATGAGTCCACCGAGATCGCGTGCCCGCTGCACCCAGCCCATGACGCAGACGGCTTTGCCGGCGTCCGTGCGCCGCAGCTCGCCGCAGTAATGTGTCCTCTTGTCTGTCTTTTCAAGCTTTGCCATAATATTTGTCCTTTACTTGTCCATATTTTGGAGAATTTCGATTGCTTCGGGAATCGTGACGCTTTTCTGCTCGCCGCTGCGCATGTCTTTGAGGGCGACCGTCCCCGCCGCCGCTTCGCGCTCGCCGATTACGGCGGCATAGGGGACGCCGCAGCGGCCGGCATATTTCATCTTCTGCTTCATGCCGCGCTCTCCGAAATAGACGTCGGATGCGATGCCGGCATTCCGGAATTTTGTGGCGGCGGACACCGCGAAGGGAACGGTGCTTCCGTCCATCGGCAGGAGCAGCACACGGGCGATGCTTCCGGTTTTCGGTGCGATGAGCCCGCTTGCAAGAAGCTGGGAAAAGAGCCTTGTCAGTCCGATGGAGATGCCGATGCCGGGCAGCTTTTTGTCGGTGTAATATCCGGTGAGATTGTCGTAGCGCCCGCCGGAGCAGACGCTCCCGAACTCCGGATGCGCCTTAATTTGGGTTTCGTATACGGTGCCGGTGTAATAATCGAGTCCGCGCGCGATGGTAAGGTCGAGCCGGAAGCTGTCCTCCGGCATGCCGAACATGCGCATGTATTCCGTGACGGCGGCAAGCTCGGCAACACCGGACGCATAAGTCTCGTTTTCGATGTTTATCGCGCGCAGCTTTTCAAGAATTTGCCCGCAGGTGCCGTCCGAGGTGATAAAATCGATGATGGTATCGGTCTTATCGGCGGCAACGCCCAGCGCGATAAGCTCGGATACGGCGGCTTCTTTGCCGATTTTTTCGATTTTATCGATGATTCGCAGGATATCCTCGATTTTGTCCGAGAGTCCGAGGGAGGCGAAAAAGCCGCCGAGAACCTTTCGGTTGTTGAGGCGGATGACGAAATCGCCGATGCCGAGCTTCTCAAATACCCGATAGATGATGGCGGGCATCTCGGCGTCGTAGCGCAGATCGAGCTCCTCGTTTCCGATGATGTCGATGTCGCACTGATAGAACTCGCGGAAGCGCCCTTTCTGCGGCCGCTCGCCGCGGAACACCTTGCTCATTTGGTAGCGCTTGAACGGAAATACGAGGTCGTTGTAATGAGATGAGACGTACCGTGCGAGCGGAACGGTCAGATCGAAGCGAAGGGACAGATCGCTGTCGCCTTTTTGGAAGCGGTAAATCTGTTTTTCCGTCTCGCCGCCGGCCTTTGCGAGCAGTACCTCGGAAAGCTCGATGACCGGCGTGTCAAGCGGCAGAAAGCCGAAGCTTTCATAGACGCCGCGAATGGTATCGTACATATCGTTGAACAGAATCTGCTCGGCGGGCAGAAGCTCCATAAAGCCGGGCAGGATTCTCGGTATGACTTTTTCCTGCATGATGATTTCTCCTTAAAACGCGGGATAGAATAAAATATTGATAATATTATAGCACGATTTTTTAATTTTTCAATATTTTCCTTGCTATTGTTGACGGGAAAATGGCGAAGTGGTATAATTTAGAAATAAAAAACAGGCTCGGAAAGGCTGCTTTTGCGGATTCGGAGCCGGAAGGCGGGGGTCATGCGCGGGAGTACGCTGAAAACGGGGAAGAATACGCCGGTGGAACGCTTCTTCGGCGTCGGCGCCAAGCGCGCGGAGGCTTTTCACCGTATGGGAATTTATACGGCGTGCGACCTTGTTTATCATTTTCCGCGTGCCTATGAACCGCGCGGAAATGTCAAGACGACGCTTGATGCCACCGACGGGGAGGTCTGCTCTCTCATCCTTACGGTGAATACCGAGCCGAAATCCGCGATGATAAGGCGCGGTATGGTGATTACGAAAGTGACGGCTTTCGACGATTTCGGCAAATGCGGGATTACGTTTTTCAATCAGCCGTATGTGAAGGACCTGATGCACCGCGGCTCGACGTTCCGCTTCTTCGGAAAGGTGAAGCGCGAGGGCTTTGCCGTTTCCATGAACTCGCCTGTGTTTGAGCCGTATAACGGGGTGACGCCGCTGCGGCCGCTCGTGCCGGTATATCCGCTGACGGAGGGTATCTCGCAGAAGCTGATGGGCAGCACGGTGCGTTCGGCGCTCGACATGACCTTTTCCGAGCATGACGGACTTGCGGAATATCTGCCGGCGGCGCTTCGCGAACGGTATGCCTTATGCGATATCCGCACCGCACTGCAACGCATTCACAGACCGGATACCATAGAGGATACCGCGAGCGCCGTGCGGAGGCTCGCGTTTGACGAGCTGTATCTTTTCGCGCTCTCGATGCTTTTGTTCGGAAAGAATCAGCCGAAGCGCGCGTCACATCCCTGCGTAAGGCCGGACCGTGCCCGGTTTTTGTCGGCGCTTTCCTATTCGCTGACCGAAGCGCAGAGGAGGACAATCGACGGGATAGAGGCCGATATGACGGGCGATACGCTGATGAGCCGGCTCGTCGTCGGCGACGTCGGCTCCGGCAAAACGGTGTGTGCGGCGTATGCGGTCTACACGGCGCTGGAAAACGGCTTGCAGGCAGCCTTGATGGCGCCGACGGAAATCCTTGCAAGGCAGCATTTTGCGGAGCTGTCGGCATTTTTCGGCGCGATGGGCTATCGAACAGAGCTTCTCGTCGGAAGCATGACGCCCGCTGCCAAACGGAAGGTGTCGGCGTCTCTTGCCGCCGGAGAGGCCGATTTTGTCATCGGCACGCATGCGCTCATCGAGGACAGCGTCTGCTTTGCAAACCTCGGACTTGCCGTCATCGACGAGCAGCACCGCTTCGGCGCCGCGCAGCGTTCCGCGCTCGCGGCGAAAGGAAAGGATGTGCACATGCTTTCCATGAGCGCGACGCCGATTCCGCGGACGCTCGCCATGGTGCTGTCCTTTGATACGGACGTATCGCTCATCGACGAGATGCCGCCCGGCAGACAGAAGGTGGACACTTATCTTGTGGATGAGAGCTACAGAGAGCGTCTGAATGCTTTTATCCGCAAAAATGTGGACGGCGGCGGACAGGTGTACGTGGTTTGTCCTGCCGTCGAGGAGCAGGAAAAGCTGGAGGGCGAGGGCGGCGATATGCTCGGGCGGGATGAGCTTATTCCACCCGGAGGTGCCGTCGAAGAAAAGCCGAAGCTGAAAGCGGCGGTGGATTATGCGAAAGCCCTGTCGGAGACGGTTTTTCCGGACTATCGCGTCGCTTTTATCCATGGAAAGCTGAGCGGCAAGGCAAAGGATGCGATTATGAGGGATTTTGCCGCGGGAAATATCGACATTCTTGTTTCCACGACGGTGATTGAGGTCGGCGTGAATGTGCCGCGCGCGACGCTCATGATTGTCGAGAACGCCGAATTTTTCGGGCTTTCGGCGCTCCATCAGCTGCGCGGCCGCGTGGGACGCGGAGAGAAAAAATCGTACTGCGTTCTTGTCTCGGACAGCAAGTCCGAAAAAGCGAAAGAGCGGCTCCGGATTCTTTGCGAAAATTCCGACGGCTTCCGAATCGCGGAGAAGGACCTTGAAATGCGGGGTCCCGGCGATTTCATCGAGCAGAGCGTCGGAAAAACCCGCCAGAGCGGGGAATTTGACCTCGGAATCGCTTCCTCCCTGCGGGACTCCGCGCTGTTTTACGCCGCATTTGACGAAGCCAAACGGACGCTTGCGCAGGATCCGGGGCTTGCCTCCGAGGAGAATGCCGCACTTGCCCGCATGGTGGCGGAGAAAAGCGGAAGCTCACGCCCGCGGACGTGATTGGCATATATTTTTAAGAAGCCATTAAGGCTTTGTGCGATTGAATTTTAAAAATATAGGATAAATTATGGAAGGAGACGCTTTATGGGAAAAATCATCTTTAACGAGGATCCCAATCATTTTATTTATACGCGGACGGCGGCGGGTATCGAAGAGGTTACCAGAGAGGATCTTGTGAACTTCATCATGCAGTATAAGGATACACAGATCACCGACTTTATGGTTTGCCTGAACGCCTCCCTGACGTGGTACAATTCAAAACGCACCATGAGCGGCATTGACAAGTATAAGGAATGGGCCGCCGCCGGCAAGACCGACGATACGGAAACCAATAACGTGATAAAATGCGGAAAGCTCCTTGTCGACATCTATGAAAACAAGGGCATCGAGATGCACAGGCTGTGGATCGAAACGCTCCGTTCCATCGGAATCCGCCCGTGGATCAGCATCCGCATGAACGACATTCACGAGACGGACGCAGAGGATTCGTTCCTTTTCAGCGATTTTTATAAGAAAAACAGGTGGATGAACCGCGCTTCCCACCGCACGCCGGCGGGATATTATGAAAACGGACTCAACTATATGTTTGGAGAGGTCCGCGATTACTATATGACAGTCATCGAGGAGGCGCTCGATACCTTCGACGCCGACGGCATTGAACTTGACTGGATGCGGGAAATCTATTCCATCGGCATCGGACGCGAATATGAGGGAATAGCCGTTATCAACGCCTTTATGCGGGAAGTATATGCGCGCGTAAAGGATGCGGAAAAGAAGTGGGGACACCCGATTAAAATCGGTGTGCGCCTGCCGGATACGCCTGAAAAGTGCCTGCGGCTCGGCTTTGATTTCTTCGATTGGATCGACGCCGGTATCCTCGACCTGATTGTTGTGACGCCGCGTTGGTCGAGTGTGGACAACAACATGCCGATCGACCTGTGGCATCGGATTCTTGCCGGAAAGAACGTCGAGCTTGCCGCGGGACTTGAAATTTTAATCGATGCCTATAACCGCCGCGGCAGAAAATATTGGAACAATACCTTTGAGACGGCGATAGGCTCCGCTTGTGCGTATCTCTCGCTCGGCGCGGATGCGATCTATCTTTTCAATTATATGGACGGTATCGTTCCGCAGAGGGATAAGGATGATTCGCTTTATTCAAATCCCGAAATCTATCATCGGTTTTTGACGACGGCGGGGGACATCGAAAAAGCGGCGGCGGCGCGGCGCCGCCACGTCGTCACATATGACGACGTCTATGCGACGGGGGCCTCCAACACCAAGCAGCTCCCCGTTGCGCTTTCCGGCAGCAGGGAACACACGACGGCGTTTTCGGCGCTGCGCATTCCGACGGGACCGATTCCGGCGGGACGCTCGGTGCGGGCCGTGCTCGGCTTTGAAAAGGGTTCGTTTGACATTCAGGACGTCGTGGTTTATCTGAATGCGAAAAAATGCGTGCTTGCGGGAGCGGCGGCGCCGGTCAATCCGCAGTATCCCGATATGGATTACTATGTGTTTGATGCGGAAAACGACGGTGCGGTTCCGCCGGTCTCCGTCTTGGAGGTCGGCATTTCGGACGGGCAGGCGACGATTCACTGGGCGGAGGTCGACGTTCTGTAAATCCGAAGCGCGATTTTTTCGGAAACACATCTGTCGAAATAAAATTGCCGATTTGAGTGAGAAAATTTGAAATTTCACACGACAAATTCATAAAATGTTAACATAGGAGGCCTGTTTGCTTTGGATAGGAATACGGAAAAAATAACGGGCTGGAAACGGTTCTGCTCGCTTGTCTATCGGAATCGCTTCCCGCTTTCCGCCTTTGTGCTGACTTATTTCGCGCTCGTCATCACGGCGATCATACGCGGGATTGCGCCGTTCGGCGACAATTCGCTTTTGACAATGGACCTTTGGGGACAGTATTATCCCATGATTGTGGAAAAGCTGGACGAGCCGTTTGCCATATGGTCGTGGAACGGGTCTCTCGGTTTTTCCGCAATCGTGCAGAGCGCATATTATACGAACAGCTTATTTAATTTCTTGCTCCTGCCGTTTTCCGGCTATGCAAGAATCGCAGCGCTCGATCTTGTGATCTTTTTGAAGGTTTCGCTTGCCGCGTGGAGCTTCTCCTATTATCTTGAACGCCGGTATGGAAAGCGCTCGCCTCTTTCCACGGCACTGGGCGTTGCTTACGGACTTTCCGCCTATATGCTCGCGTTCATTTCTCAGCCGATGTGGCTGGACGCGGTGATTTTTGTCCCGCTCATCATGCTCGGTCTTGAACGGATGCTGTCGGGAAAAAATCCGTGGATGTATGTGACCTTCCTCGCGCTTACACTTTATTCCAATTTCTATATCGGCTGGGCAGTTTGTCTTTTTACCGTTCTTTGGTTTGTTGTCACGATGTGCTCGGACGGCAATCGACGGGGGATAAAGAAAGTGGCGGCGGATACTGGCAAATTCGCGCTGATGTCGCTGATTGCCGGCGCGCTCTGCGCGTTTGTCCTGCTGCCTGTGGTATACGGTATGCGGAACTGGACCTCCTCCTCTCTCGGCTTTGATAAGGAAATCGCGTTTTATCACAAGCTGCCGCAGATTATCGACAATCTTTCGGCCGGCGTCAAAACGTCGCTTGAATTCGGTGTGGCAAATCTCTATTGCGGCTCCGCGGCGATTTTCTTTGCCATTCTTTTCGTGCTGAACCGCCGTGTTTCATGGAAAAAGAAGCTCTGCTATACGCTTTTGTGCGCATTCATGCTCGTTTCCTTTGAACTGAATATCCTTGACTTTATTTGGCATGGACTGCATTTCCCGAATCAGCTTCCGGGACGTCAGAGCTTCCTTTATGTGTTTATCGTCCTGCTCATGGCATATGAGGCGCTGACGCATTTGGACGGACTGAATCTCGTCTGTACGTCTGCGGCGATGGTGATAGCCGGCGGTATTCTGTTTATCGGCATAAACGACAGCAAATATCGTTCGGGACGCATCGTTTCCGCCGCCGTGATTCTCCTTGCTTTCACCGTGATTGCGGTGTATCTGATCATGTCGAAAAAGATAAAGCTTCAAACGGTGACGTTCACGCTTGCAGCGCTCATCTCATTGGAGGTAATTTGCTCCGGCGTTTACACGATGTCCCGGTATCTCGGCTGTGCGAATGCGGTTTCTTATACGAGTTATGAGAGCGATATGCGTTATCTGACAAAGAAATATGAAAGCGGAAAGGACGATTTCTGGCGTTCGGAGATGACGCCGAATTTCACCTTTGACAGCGGAATGCTGTATGATTTCAAGGGAATGACCTATTATTCCTCCACCATGAACGGGAATCTGTATAACTTTTTTCAAAGGCTCGGAAATAGAGTGTATGCACTGAATGTCAGCACGATTTATCAGCCGACGCCGATTTTGGATATGATGTTCGGCATTCGGTATCACTACGTGACCGGCGGCGCCTTGACCTCCGAATATGGGGATGTCATAGAGAAAAAGGGAAGCATCACCGTGATTGAAAACCGGTATACGCTTCCGGTGGCTTATGCGGTGAACGATGCGGTCAAAAGCTTTCAGACGGAGGGCAAAACCCCGCTTGAAGCACAGAATGACTTTATCAGACTTTCCACCGGAATCCGTGATGTCGATGCGGTATCGAGCGTTCAGGCGAGAGTTCTGAACAGAGAAAACGCCAATCTGTTCACTTCGGGCGGCAAGCGGTATTTTTCGTCGCCGAAGTCGGATGAGGAATCGATTTTCGAGTATAGCTTTGAAGCGACAAAGGATGGTTTTTTCTATATCGACTTTGATTTTATCGTCGGAAATTACACGGTCAGCATCAACGACGGGGCGGAAAAGACCGGTTCCTGCGGCAGAGACCCGCTGAAAAACATCGGTTATGTGAAAAAAGGAGATACCATATATTTAAAGGTGGTAATCAGCGGATATGGCGTCGCGCTGTATGGCGCGGAGGGTTATATCATAGATGATACTGTTGTCGCACGTGCTTATGATAAGCTGTCGCAGAATGTGCTTGACGTTACCTATGCTTCAAGCACCAAAATAAAAGGGACGATAAGCCTGAAAGGCGATTCCGTGCTCTATTCCTCGATTCCGGCGGAGGCAGGATGGAGCGTCTGGGTAGACGGTGTGAAGCAGGATACGTTCGCTTTGGACGGCGTTCTCCTTTGTTTGGATATTAAGGCAGGCGACCATACCGTCGAGTATCGGTATCAGGCGCCGGGGCTTGCGGCGGGAATCGGAATTTCGGTTATCGGTGCTGCGGCGCTTGCGTCTTACTATCTGTTCGGTTATCTTTACAGGAAAAGAAAATCAGATGGTGCCGCAAAAGAAAAAGCGGAGTGAATTTCACTCCGCTTTTTCTTCTTCTATTTTTACCGTGTTTTCTTCGCACGGTTGTATTCCGATTTCGGGTTCCAAAATTCGCGCCAGTCGAGATCCCCTCGGTCGAGTGCGGTGATGATCGCTTCCGCTGTGGCGATATTCGTCGCTGTCGGAACGTTGCTTCTGTCACATTCGCGCATGAGTGCGGCGTCCTTCAACATGTCGTCGGGATTGTCGCTGCCGTCCCGGAAGTAAAGCAAAACGTCGATTTCATTATAGGCAATCCGGGAAGCGATTTGCTGGATTCCTCCCTGATTTCCCGGAAGAAGCTGCTCGATGGCAAGACCTGTCGCCTCCGAGACGATTTTTCCCGTCATTTTCGTGGAGCAAATGTTGTGCTTCGCGAGTACGCCGCAGTATGCAATGCAAAACTGAACCATGAGTTCTTTTTTTGTTTCTGCGGCTATGAGTGCTATTTCCATAAGCTAACCGGCATTGCCGAGCGGCAACGCATTCCTTTCAAAGTATTTATTTCAGTCTTTTCAGTCTTCGTATATGGGCAAAAAGACGTCTGCCTTCTCCCATTGTTCTCGCGGCGATGTTGTCAAATGCATTTGTGATGTTGAAGCTGAGCATTTCATCGACAAGAACGCCCTCGTTGCCTGCGTGTATGAGCTCCGGGTCGTACGGAACGACGCCGATGAGCTTTACCGAGGTGCTGTCGATGATGGAGATGACCTCGTCTTTCGCTTTTTTTGCGGACCCGCCGGTGAGCTTGTTGATGATGAGTCTGCGGCGGCGGACGCCTTTCATGCTGAGAAATTCCGCCGTTCTGTCGGCGGCGCGGATAGCGGCTCTTGTCGGCTCGACGATGATATAGGCGGTGTCGGCGACATTGGCCGCGAATTGGAGCGGCTCTCCGATTCCGCCCGGCGTATCGATGAAAATGAAATCGTAATGGTCGGCGGCCATGAGCCTTTTTACCGCGGATTTAAAGGAAAAAGTATTCATTCTGCTGTCGAATCCATAGGGAGCGGCGACGAAAAAGAGATTTTCCGAGCGGGAATCCCGTATAACGGCACGCTCGCAGGGGATTCGTCCGAAAGCAAGGTCTGCGATGTCATAGATCACCTTGTCGGAAAGACCGGCGACAAGATCAAGGCATCGATTGCCGAAATCGCAGTCGATGAGCAGCACGCGCCGTCCGCGCAGGGCAACCGCCATCGCGAGATTGGCGCACACGGTCGATTTGCCGACGCCTCCCTTGCAGGAGGTAAAAAGGATTACCTGTGTGCTGTCCATGGATGAACCTTCCATATTTCGCCTCCATGCTGATATCTTGCAATTATTTTACCATTCGCAGAGACATTTGTCAACATCAATTCTTCGTTATTTACGTCCGACAACGACCGTTTCCAGTGTGGCGAACGCTTCGTCCTCGAGCGCTTTTACATCCACTTTTTCCTCCTCGCGTTCCACCTTGAAAAGCTCCGGCTTGGTCCTGGGATGGCGCGGAGTAAAGACGGTGCAGCAATCCTCATAGGGAAGGATGGAGGTCTCAAACGTGTCGATGGTGCGGGAGATTCGGATGATTTCTTCCTTGTCCATGCCGATGAGCGGGCGGAAAACCGGACGGGAAACGACACTGTTCGTGACGCCGAGCGCCTGCATGGTTTGGCTTGCCACCTGTCCGAGGCTTTCGCCCGTGATGAGCGCCTCACAGCCGAATTTTTCAGCCGTGCGCTCGGAAAGACGCATCATGAAGCGGCGCAGAAGAAGCGTGAAGTAGTCCTCCTCACAGGCGTCCCGAAGCGCCTCTTGGATGTGCGTGACGGAGATGATGTGGACGTGGATTTCGCCTGTGTATTCCGTGAGCTTTTCCGCAAGGGAGAGCACCTTCATGCGCGCCCGTTCGCTGGTATAGGGAAAGCTTTCAAAGTGCATCGCGTCGATTTTGACGCCGCGCTTGGCCATCATGAAGCCGGCGACCGGACTGTCGATGCCGCCGGAGAGAAGCAAAAGCCCTTTGCCGCTGGAGCCTATCGGCATACCGCCGATGGCGCGCTCCTGTCCGGCGCAGAGATACGCCGCAAGGTCGCGGATTTCCACACGGACACACACATCCGGATGATGGACGTCCACGCGCAGTCTGCCGTGAGAGGCTTCGAGAATCGCGCCTCCTACCTCGGCGGAGATTTCAGGGGAGGTCAGCGGAAAGCGCTTGTCCGAGCGCTTCGCCTCCACCTTGAAGGTTTTGGCGCCTTCGAGATACGGCATAAACTGATTTTTCGCCGTCTCCAGAATGGCTTCCGTCGTTTTTTCCGTCTGAACGGCGCGTGTGATTGCGGAAATGCCGAAAGTATTTTTTGCCGCTCTGTACGCGCCTTCCACATCGGCATCCTCATTTTCCGGTTCGATGTATACCGTGCTTTGGAGCGAATAAATGCGGAAAGCGCCGAATGCGGCGGTGCGCTTTTTGAGCAGCTCCCGCAAGAGTTTTTCAAAATAAGCGCGGTTTGCGCCTTTCAGCGAAATTTCACCGTATTTGCAGAGAATGATTTCTTTCATGCCGTCGAAGTTCCTTTCGACTCCGGCAGGTGCCAAATAAAATTGCGGGAAATCATGTCTCCTACTTGCGCTTGCCGAAGTTTTGTATTATAATAAATTCAAATATAGCCTGTCCGTCGTATATTTTTCATTATACGCCTGCGGCGGGACAAATTCAATGCTTTCTGTTTAAGTTTTTTGTTCAAAGGAGAAATTTCAAATGAAGAACAAGCATAATATCACGATTGCCGGCGTGGACCTCACGCTGAATTCCGAGAACAGCGAGGAATATGTGCAGAAGCTCGCACTTGAATTGACGCGCAGAATCAATTCCATCGCGCTTTCCACCTCGGGTGTGACAAAGCTTCAAGCAGCCGTCGTATGTGCGCTTGACCTGCTGGATGAAAATTACCGCCTGAAGCTGCTCATCGAGGACGAGAAGAAAAAATGAAGCCTGAGCTGCTGGCTCCCGCCGGCTCGCCGGAGGCGCTGCGCGCTGCCGTCTCTGCCGGTGCGGACGCGGTATATTTCGGCACACAGAGCTTCAACGCGCGAAAAAATGCGGAAAATTTTCCGGAGGAGACAATCGGCGAGGCAATTCGGTACTGCCGGCTTTTCGGCGTGAAAACGCATATTGTCCTCAACACGCAGCTTTACGGCAGGGAAATCCCCGTTGCGGTCGAGCTTGCCGGCCGACTGCTTTCGCTCGGGGCACACGCTTTTATCGTGGCGGATATCGGCCTTGCCGCGCAGCTTGTCCGCCGGTATCCCGGCATCGTGCTCCACGCGAGCACACAGACCTCCGGTCAGAATGTTTTGTCCGCCGCAAGGCTTGCCGAAATCGGTTTTCGGCGCATGGTGGCGCCGCGCGAACTGCCGCTGCGGGACATCCGGACGCTCTGCGCCGCGTCTCCGATTGAGACGGAGGTTTTCATTCACGGCGCGCTCTGCGTCAGCCATTCCGGACAGTGCCTTTTCAGCTCCGTCATCGGCGGGCGCAGCGGGAACCGCGGCGAATGCGCGCAGCCGTGCCGGCTTCCGTATCGGACAAGATGCGCCTATCCCCTCAGTCTCAAAGACTTATGTCTTGCGGAGCATATTCCGGCGCTTATGGAGGGCGGTGTGACATCCTTCAAAATCGAGGGAAGAATGAAGAGCGCCGAATATGTGTACGGTGTTGTGTCGGTTTACCGCAGGCTCATCGACGAGGGACGCGGTGCGACGCCGGAAGAGATGGCGTCCCTCGCGCGGCTGTTTTCCCGTTCGGGCTTTACCGACGGGTATTTTACGGAGCGGATTTCAGGCTCGATGCTCGGCATCCGCACGGAAGCGGATAAACGGACGTCGGTTTCCGCAGCGGAGCAGGGGTTTGGGGAGAAACGTCTCCCGCTTGCGATGGAGGGCAGCTTCCATGCCGGACAGCCCGCCCAGCTTCGCGGAACGGTTAAGCGCGGAGCGGAGAGCTTTTCCGTTGCGGTTTCGGGAAATGTGTGCAGAAGGGCGGAGAGGACGCCGACGGGAGAAGCGCGGATTGCGGAGAATCTGTCAAAGCTCGGTGCGACCGTTTTTTACGCATCCTCCGTCTCGGTGGAGGAGGACGGCGTCAACATTCCGATATCCGAAATCAACGGCCTGCGGCGCGCGTTGTGTGCGGGGCTGGAAGCGCGGCTTGTCGGCGAGTTCGCGCCGGTGGCGGCGTCCGAAGCCGCCTCTGCGCCCTCCGGCTTTGTGAAATCGGAGCAAACAAGCGCCTATTTTGCCTTTTATGATACGGTCACGCCCGGCGCCCTTGATTTTTTTGACCGTATTTTCGTTCCGCTTACGGAGTATTTGTCGCATGCGGACGAAGTCTCCCGCCATCGGAAAATCGGAATTGCGTTTCCGCCTGTTTGCTTGGATCATGAGCTTAATGCTGTCCGCGAAATGGCGAAAAAGGCGGCGGAGGTCGGCTGCCGGCTGGCTCTTATCACCGGCCTTTGGCAGTGTGAGCTTGCGGACGCGCTCGGGCTGGAAAAGCACGGCGATATACGGCTCAATCTCTTTAATCCGTACAGTGCCGGCGTCTATCAAAAGCTGGGGTTTTGCTCTCTGCTTGTCTCTCCGGAGGTCGGGGCATCCGCCGCGCGAGGTATGCCTTGCGGCATCCCAAAAGGCTATGTCTATTATGGAAAACTGCCGCTGATGACGCTTGAAAAATGTGCCATTCGCGACAATTTTTCGCCGGTTCAAAGCGGAGAATGCCGTTATTGCGATACAAACCGGTTTTCCTATCTTGCCGACCGAACCGGGGCGCGCTTTCCGTTGTGCAGGGAATATCCGCATCGGAACGTGCTTTACAACAGTGTGCCGGTTTACATGGCGGATATGCCGATTGCGGGACTTTTCCGTCATTGTATTTTTACCGATGAGACGCGGGCGGAAGTGGATTCGCTTCTCATGCGCTTTCAGGAAAAAAAGCCGCCGGTGGGAAAATTCAAAAGATTGTGATGCGGCGTCCTTTCCGCCGCGGAGGACAGACTATGAAGATGACGGATATTGTGCTCGCGTCGGCGTCGCCGCGCAGACGTGAAATTCTGACCACTCTCGGGGTCCGGTTCCGTGTCGTCGTCTCCGGTGCGGATGAGGATGTCTCCGGCGCCGCATCGCCCGAGGAGTATGTTTTGCAGGCGGCCAAGCGGAAAAACGAGGCGGTTTTGGCGCGCTTAAAAGAGGATGCCTCTATTACGCCGGATACGCTGATCATCGCCTGCGATACCGTGGTCGTTTATAATGGCGTCGTAATCGGAAAGCCTCCGGACGAGCCGCATGCGATTCTGACGCTCGGCATGCTGTCGGATTCTTGGCATTCGGTGCTGTCCGGCCTTTCCGTATATTATCATGGGCGCACGGCCGGCACGGTGGCAAGGACCGAGGTCAAATTCCGGGAGCTTTCCGAGGCGGAAATCTTGGCGTACGTGGAATCGGGCGAGCCGATGGGAAAGGCCGGCTCTTATGCCATTCAGCAAAAGGGCGCTTCGTTTGCGGAGCGCATCGAGGGCGATTTTTATAATGTCGTGGGGCTTCCGGTAGCGGCGCTTTTGGCGCTTCTGCGGTCTGAATTTGGGATAACCTCCCTTGATATCATGAACTTTTGAGGTGAAGAAATGCTTACGAAGGAAGAGAAAATAACAAGAGCCGCAGAGGTGGTGGCGGCTTTGGAGGAGCGCTATCCAAGCTCTGTCTGCGCACTTGAATACGGCGGCGACCCATGGCGGCTGCTCGTGATGGGGCGTCTTTCCGCGCAATGCACGGATGCACGTGTCAATATCGTGTGTGAGGAGCTTTTCCGGCGCTTTCCCGATGTCGACAGCATGGCCGAAGCGCCGGTAGAGGAGATTGAGCGGCTTGTGTTTTCCTGCGGTGTGTATAAGGTCAAGGCGCAGAATATCAAGGATTTTTCCGTAATCATTCGCGACCGCTTCGGCGGACGTGTGCCGGACAATATGGATGAGCTTCTGACGCTTCCCGGCGTAGGACGGAAAATTGCGAATCTTATCCTCGGTGATATTTACCATAAGCCGGCGATCGTGGCGGATACGCACTGCATTCGGATTTCAAACCGGCTCGGCCTTTGCGAAAGCAAGGTTCCGGAGAAGGTGGAAATGACGCTTGCCGGCATTGTCGAACCGGAGAAGCAATCGGATTTCTGCCACAGACTTGTCATGTTCGGAAGAGATGTCTGCTCCGCCCGCGGCCCGTCATGTTCAGACTGTCCATTCAATAAATACGAGTGTATAAAATAATAATACAAAAGAATAAAATGATTTATACATATTTATAAATTATTTGATACCAATGTATAAAACTCGACAAAAAGCGCTTGAAAGCGGCGTTTTATGAAAAAGGAGTCTATATGCTGAAACAGCCCCTTGCAGACAGAATACGGCCGGAATCCTTTGAAGATATGGTGGGAGATCCGAAGCTTTTCGGGGCGGATGGAATTTTCCCAAAGATGCTGAACGCCGGTCATATCCCCAATATGATATTTTTCGGTCCCTCCGGCACGGGGAAGACGACTGCGGCCAATATTTTGGCGAAGGCTGCCGGAAAAACGCTGCACAAGCTCAACGCGACAAGCGCAGGGCTTGCCGACGTGAAAAACGTGATTTCGGAAAGCTCGTCTTTGCTCGGAGCGGACGGCGTTCTGCTGTATCTTGACGAGATGCAGTATTTCAATAAAAAGCAGCAGCAATCGCTTTTGGAATATATAGAAAACGGCAGAATCACGCTTATCGCTTCCACGACGGAAAATCCGTATTTTTACATTTATCCGGCGATCGTGTCGCGCTGCGCGGTGTTTGAATTCAAATCCATCGGTGCGGCGGAGCTGAAAAGGGCGGTGCTCAGAGGGGCGGCGCTTTTGGAATCGGAAACGGGACGGAAAATTTCGGTTTCCGACGCGGCACTTTCGATGATTGTCACGGCCGCTGCGGGAGACGCCCGCCGTGCGCTCGGGCTTTATGAAAATATCGCCGCCGTGTATGACACGGTCACGGAGGAAACCGTGCGGGATTTTCTGCCGGAGGTGATGGGCATGGGCGGCTTCGACAAGGATGGCGACGGGCATTACGACCTGCTTTCCGCCTTTCAGAAGTCGATCAGGGGCTCCGATCCCGACGCTGCGCTTTTTTATCTTGCCAAGCTGCTCTCGGGCGGAGATTTGATTTCCGTTTGCCGGCGGCTTCAGGTCGTGGCGAGCGAGGATATCGGACTTGCCTATCCTGCGGCGATCTCCGTGGCGCGCGCCTGTGTGGAGAGCGCCCGCGAGCTCGGCATGCCGGAGGCGCGGATTCCGCTTGCGGACGCGGTTGTGCTTCTTGCTACGGCGCCGAAATCCAATTCCGCCTATTTGGCATGCGATATGGCGATGGAGGCCGTGGCGGCAGGCCGCGGAGCCACATTTCCTCGCGCCCTGCAAAATGTCCATTTCGACGGCGAAAACGCTTCGGAAAAGGGACAGAATTATCGGTATCCGCACGATTATGACAATCACTATGTAAGTCAGCAGTACCTGCCGGACGACTTGAAGAATGTCCGGTTTTATACCTACGGGGACAACAAAAACGAGCAGGCGGCAAAGCAATACTGGGATAAAATCAAAGGCGGAAAATAAGGTGCCGTTCGGCATGAATTGGTGAGGTGCAAAATGAAAATCGTACAAATCGGCGCGGCAGGGCATTACGCATATGCGCTTCCGACGGCGAAAAAATACGGTCTTGCATTCGAGGGACTTTGCGCGGCGGATCCCGAAGATGATTTAGACCGTGCACAGCGGGAGCTTTCGGCATATGGATTTGCGCCGCGCATTTATCGGGATTGGCGGGAAATGCTTCTTGCTACGGCGCCGGATATCGCGGTTGTCAACACGGTGATGGCGAGAAATTCCGAGATTGCCGCCTTTGCGCTGGCACATGGCATAAGCGTGTTCTGCGAGAAGCCCGTGGCGACGGATATGGCGGCGCTTGTAAAACTGGAGGATGCCTATCGAAACTCGGTTCTTCATTATAAAAATAAGAAGAATATCTGCTTTTGCGGCATGTTCGGAATCGATTATCTGCCTCATTTTGAAACAGCGTACCGCTTTGTGAAGAGCGGCGCTCTGGGAGATATCCGGCTTGCGAACGCGCAGAAATCCTATAAAATGGGACGCCGCGAAAAGTTCTATTCGGATCGGGAAAAATACGGCGGTACGATTCCGTGGGTGGCGATTCACGCGATTGAGTGGATTCAGCGGATCGGCGGGCTTTCTCCCGTTTCTGTGACTGCATACGGCAGTACCGCCTGCAATGCCGGAAACGGCACGATGGAGGCGTCCACTCTCTGTCTTTTTGACTGTGAGGGAGGCCGGATGGCTTCCGTTTCCGCGGATGTTATGCGTCCGTCGTCCGCGCCGACACATGACGACGATCGCTTGCGGCTCGTCGGCTCGGGGGGCATTCTCGAGGTGCGCGGCGGTCATGTTTACGTGATTGACGGAAAAGGCGAAAGGGAGCTATCGCCCGTGCATACGGAAAAAGAGCTCTTCGAGGAGTTCATGCTGGAAATTCTCGGAGATGGGAAATGCCGCGTTTCCGCGGAGGATGCGTTTTCCGCGACGCGCACGGCGCTTGCTGCACGGGAGTCGCAGGATACGGGAAAAACCGTGCGAATCGGAGAGGTCGGACAGAGGAGCCCAGATGAAAAAGGTTAAGATATATACGGACGGAGCCTGCAAGGGAAATCCAGGTCCCGGCGGCTGGGGCTGTATTCTTGTGTATGGAAAATTGGAAAAGGAGCTTTCGGGCGGCGAGCCCTCCACGACGAACAACCGGATGGAGCTTTCCGCGGCGATTTTTGGGCTTTCCATGCTGAAAGAGCCGTGTGAGGTCGAGCTGTTTTCGGATTCCAAATACCTCGTGGATGCGGTGAATCTCGGCTGGGCACGGTCTTGGCGTGCAAAAGGCTGGAAAAAGGGCGACGGAAAGCCGGCTTTGAACGTGGATTTGTGGGAGCGTCTGCTCGGCCTTTTGGAGCTCCATAAGGTGAGCTTTGTATGGGTGCGCGGTCACAACGGCCATGAATATAACGAGCGCTGCGACCGTTTGGCGGTCGCAGCTGCGGAGAAATATTTATAAAAGGGTTCGGGGAATCGCAGCGCAGGCATCAGAGCCACACTTGGTTCGCGCCGTCCGAATTTCAAATGGAAGCATTGCGGCTGTTTGGGGTTGGAAAAATCGAATTTTATGTCGAGAATGCGGTTTTGTAAAAGGATCTGGCGTTTTGCCGCTGTGGTGTGACGGTCGAATTTTTGGGAATCTTGCCGATATGTGCCGCGAAGCATGGGGAGCCGGCCGTGTTTTATGCAAATAGCCTTTGACTAATGATTGTGTTGAAAATTGAACATTATTATAATAATATTAGAAAAAAGTTACGCATTTTAGCTTTGAAATTTGATTTTTTTGTTTTTTGTGATTTTTGTCAAAAAATAAAATGATGCCCCTGATTTTTGTGAATTTTTCACAAAAATCAGGGGCGCTTTTCTTTTTGTGCCTTGTTTTGATATTTTACAGGACATTAAATTTAATTTACTCGATTGCGGCGCATGAAAAATCATGAAGCAAATGGCTCGAAAAATCCTTGTTTGCAAAAGAATTTTTGAAATTTTTCTAAGCAAATCCGTAAATAAAAAATACCCGACCGAATAAAATTTTAGGGAGAAAAAACGGGCGTCAATCCGCTCAAAAAATATTGGTTCCTCGCGTGAATCGTTTGGACTAAAAAAATCGAGAAAAAGTAGAATGAATTGTAAAAAAAAGAAAAATTGAGCTTTTCAAAATTATTGATTTTTTATTAACCGAGTGGTAACATATTAAGGTAACATACGTATTTATGCTGGTTTTTGGATATTTTTCAGAAATCGCATGACAGTTCAATGAATTGTGGATAGAAATACCGTATTAATTGTAGGAGGAAAGTCTATGAGAAATTCAAAGCTGACAAGAGTGATCGCGCTTTTGCTTGGCATTATGATGATGTCATGTCTTGGTCTCAGCGTTTGTGCCGTGTCGCTTCCGACCGGGACCAGCGCAGCATCTGGGGAGGACAGCACAACGGCGGAAGCTCTTGAAATACTTGGAGACGATAAGTGGACCGAGTATAAGGAAAAATATGGCTCTTATCCGAATTATGAGGGCGAGCCTATTGTGATTCGTGCGGTCGATGCGGAGACCTCTTCGCTTCCGGAGGGCGCGCAGGTGATGGGAGAGCTCGGCGGAAAGTCGAATGTGCTTTATCTGCCGGACAGCGGTACTGTTACATGGAAAGTGACGGTCCCTGTTTCCGGACTCTATGCGATTGATCTTTCGTATTTCCCGATTCAGTCGAAAGCTACGGATATTGAAAGAACTCTGCGTATCAACGGAGAGGTTCCTTTCACCGAGGTCAGAAATCTTCTCATGACCAAGCGTTGGGAAGAGGATCTTTCCGAATTAACTGTTGTGCGTGATGAGAACGGCAATATTACGGATATTGAATATGAAAAGGATTCCAGCGGAAACGAGCGCCGCCCCAGCAAGGTGGAAAATCCTATGTGGATGGAATATACGGTTTGCGATCCGACCGGAAATTACAATAATGAATTTTATTTCTATCTTGAGGCCGGAGAAAATACCATTTCTCTTGAAGCACAGAAGGAACCGGTAGTTCTTGATACGATCACGCTGCGCACAAGAGAAGAGACATTAACATACGAAGAGTATCAGGCGAAGAACGCTGCGGCGGGTTATACCAAGGCTCCCGCGGATTCCAGCATTTTCCTCGAAGCGGAATTTTATACGGCGACTTCCTCCAGCACCATATATGGACAAAATGACAGAAGCTCCGCTGTCACGAGTCCGCAGAGCGCGAAATATCAGCTTATCAACGATGTCGGCGGCAAGAACGGAAGCTACAACTGGTCGACGGTCGGGCAATGGATTGAATGGACCTTTGTAATACCGGAGGGAAAAGCCGGCCTTTATACGATCAATACAAGATTTCTTCAGGATCAAGTCGAGGGCTTGTTCGTTTCCCGCCGTCTGTATCTTGACGGGGAAATACCTTTTGAAGAAGCGAATAACCTTGAGTTCCTTTACAGCGGCAGCTGGCAGGTTGGAACATTCAGCGATGGGACGACGGAATTTGAATTTTATCTTTCCGAAGGCGAGCATACGATGAAGCTGGAGGTCAACCTCGGAAATCTCGGTGAAATCATTTCCGAAATTCGTGACTGTGTGACACAGATCAATTCGATCTACATCAAGATTCTTCAAATTTCCGGCTCGAGCCCGGACCCGTACATGGATTACAGCTATTATAAGAGAATTCCGGATGAAATATCGGAGATGGGTGTAATTGCAAAAAGACTGTTTGATATTTCGGAAAAAATGCAGCAGATCAGCGGAGGCAAAAAGAGCTCGAGTACGGCTACGATTGAAAATGTTGCCCGCATTCTGCAAAAAATGTCCGCGGACAGTGAAAGACAGATTGCCAAAAACTTTACGCAGCTGAAATCCTATATCGGCAACCTTGGAACATGGCTCAATGAAATCAGCCAGCAATCTCTGATCCTTGATTATTTTGTGATACAGCCCGCGGGAAATGAGCTGCCGGCAGGGGAAGGCAATTTCTTCCGGAGCGCATGGTATGAGATTCAGATGTTCTTTTACAGCTTCTTTAACGATGAGTCTTCCTTTGAATCCACAGCCGAGGGAGAGAATGTCGTAAAGCTTGAGGTATGGACGACGGTTTCACGTGAGTATACGCAGATCATCCGTTCTCTTATCGACGAGAGCTTTTCAAGGGATAACCCCAACATTTCCGTCAATTTGAAGCTGGTTACGGCGGGAACGCTGCTTCCTGCGACGCTGTCGGGCGTCGGTCCCGACGTGATGATGGATGTGACCTCGTCGGATGCCATCAACTACGCGGTCCGCGGCGCCACACTTGATGTCAGTCAGTATGAGGGCTTTGATGAGGTATATGGGTATTTCCATGAATCCGCTTGGGTTCCTCTGACGGTTGCGCTCGGCTCCTCCGACGGTGATATCGCAGTTTACGGCGTTCCTGAGAAGCAGAGCTTCAATGTCATGTTTTATCGAAAGGACGTTTTTGCGGAGCTGGGACTCAAGATTCCGACAACGTGGGATGAATTCAACGCGGTTTTGCCGATTCTTGTCAGCAAAAACTATCTGATTGGTGCCGGTGCTTCTGCCGACCGTACCAACTTATTTTATATGATGATCTATCAAAACGGCGGAGAGCTTTACAGCAACAACGGTACGACGATTTCTTTTGATCAGGATGTGACGTTGGATGCTTTTACGCGCATGTGTTCATTCTATACAACCTATAAGCTTCCTCTGACATATGATGCGCCGAACCGTTTCCGGACGGGCGAGATGCCGCTCTTCTTCGGCGATTATATTACAAACTATAACCAATTTACGGTATTTGCCCCTGAGCTAAAGGGACTGTGGGGCTTCACCTCGATTCCGGGTACCGTGCAAGAGGATGGTACGGTCAATTCCTCTATCGTATCTTCGGTTAACTGCATTGTCATCATGAAGGATGCGGTTGACAGAGGCACCGGTCAGGCAGGCTTTGACTTTATCAAATGGTGGATGAGCGCCGGTATACAAGGACAATACGCCAATGAGCTGGTGGCACTTCTCGGATCTGCCGGTAAATATGCGACCGCGAACATGGAAGCTTTCAACGATATGTCATGGTCGTCAAATGAGCTGAGAGAGCTGAGAACTCAGTTTTCCAATCTCGTCGGTGTCCCGGAAATGCCGGGAAGCTATATCATTTCGCGTTATGTCGGATTTGCTTTCCTTAATGTATATAATGACGGAATGGTTCCGAGCGAGGCGCTGATGGATTATACGGCGACGATCAACAAAGAGTTTGAACGTAAGCGCGAAGAACTCAAGAGGGAATTTTATATTCCCTCGAAAAAGTAAAATTTGATAGCAAAGGAGAGATTGGACATGTCAGAAAATGCTGTTGAAGCAAAACAGAAGAAGCGCAAGCCGGTAGCCCGCAAGGATATGTCAAAATGGCAATGGACATGGAAAGAGATGAAACGCAATTATGTTGCCTATCTTATGTGCTTTCCGTTCTATCTGATTTTTACGGTATTTATCGTCGCGCCTGTCGTGCTTTCGATGTTTTTCAGTCTTACCATATTCAATATGATCGAAGCTCCCCAGTTTGTGGGAATCGACAATTATCTCAGACTTTTCTTGGATGATGATATTTTCATTATCGCCGTTAAGAATACGTTTATCTTCGCTGTGATTACAGGACCGGTTTCCTATTTTCTTTCCTTGTTTACAGCGTGGTTTATCAACGAGCTTCCTCCAAAGATTCGTGCGGTTATTACACTTATATTCTACGCGCCTTCTCTTTCGTCGGGTATGACCTTTATTTGGAAGGTTATCTTTGACGGGGACACTTATGGTTATGCGAACTCGATCCTTTTGAGCCTTGACATCATACAAACCCCGATTCAGTTCTTTCAAAATGAAACATGGATTATGCCGCTTTGTATCATTGTCGCCTTGTGGACCTCTCTCGGCGTTTCTTTCCTGTCGTTTATCGGCGGTTTGCAGACGATCCCGAAGGACCAATATGAGGCTGCTGCGGTTGACGGCATTAAGAACCGGTGGCAGGAGCTTTGGTATGTGACGCTTCCCAATATGAAGCAGCAGCTGTTATTCGGTGCGGTTATGTCGATTACGCAGTCTTTTAACTTCGGTTCGATTGTCAATGACCTTGCGGGATTTCCGAGCTATAACTATGCGGCGCATACGATCATGCATCATTTGCAGGACTACGGCGGTCAGCGTTTTGAGGTCGGCTATTCGTCGGCGATTGCTATGGTTCTGTTTATAATCATGATAGGTGCAAACATACTTGTAAATAAATTGCTATCGAAGGTGGGACAATGATATGGCGAGAAAATTAAGAACAAGAAATCATAAAGTCGTCCTTACCCGTTCGGCCGGAGGAGACGCTGGCATTGCCATATTCTTGACGATATTCGGCATCTTCATGTTTATTCCGATGTATTATGCGATTATCCAATCGCTGAAGCCGCTGGATGAGCTGTGGAACTATCCACCGAAATTTTATGTTGTGAATCCGACGCTATCCAACTTTTCGGATATGTTTAAGAGCATGACCTCTTCGTGGGTGCCGTTTTCCCGATATATATTCAACACGGTGTTTATTTCTGTTGTCGGTACGTTCGGAAACCTTGTTTTCGGCTCACTTGCCGCTTATGCGGTTTCCAAAATCAAGTTTCCCGGCCGCGGAATCCTGTTTGCCGGCGTTAAATACTCTTTGATGTTTACGGCGACTGTTACCAGCATTGTCAACTTTATGACGATGAGTAAGCTTGGCCTTGTGGATACGTATTGGGCGATCATCATACCCGCATGGGGCGCGACGCTTGGAATGTTCCTGATGCGTCAGTTTATGGTTTCGGGCATTTCGGATGCCGTTTTGGAATCCGCAAGACTTGACGGTTCCAGTGAGCTTCGAACATATTGGACGATCGCGATGCCGATGGTTAAGCCTGCATGGCTGACGCTTATTGTGTATTCATTTAAGGATTTGTGGAATACCGGTTCGTCGATCTATATTCAAAGCGAGCAGCTGAAAACCTTCAACTATGCGATTTCTCAGGTTGTATCCGGCGGTATTGCCCGTGCAGGTGTCGGCGCAGCCGCAGCGATCGTTATGCTGATTGTTCCGGTGATTGTGTTTGTCATCAGCCAAAGCCGCATCGTAGAAACGATGTCTACGTCCGGTATGAAAGATTAAGATAGGAGGATGAAATTTTGAAAAGAATATCGAAAATATTAACATTGATTTTCTGCTTTGTCCTCCTTGCAGGATTTGCAATGCAGCTTTCTGCCGCAGCAGCTCCGTACGAGACGTATACGTATTCTATTGAGGGAGAGATTTTGACTTCTCCGCATGCGTATACTCCGAGCGCAGCCATTACTTCCTATGAGATGAATATGCAGACGCCGCTGAACGGAGCAAAGGATATCTTTGTCGATGAGAATAACAAGATATATATATCCGATTCGGGAAACAACCGGGTGGTTGTCTGTGATCCTGATTTTATGTATGAGTTTGAAATCAGCTCGTTTATCAACGAAAACGGTGTTCAGGACTCGCTTTCCGATCCGCGCGGATTGTTTGTAAATTCCGATACGATCTATGTTTGTGACTGGCAGAATTCCCGTATTGTGCTTTTTGATTTGGAAGGGAATTTTAAATCTATTGTAGAAGCTCCGACGGCGGACGTCATGGGTACGGATACCGTCTTTCGTCCGCAGGCGGTGGCGGTAAACTCGTCCGGAACGATGTATATTGTTTCCTCGACAACATACAGCGGTATCATCGCGCTCAATCCGGACGGTTCTTTCCAGAGCTTTCTTGGCGCGCAGAAAACGACGGTTTCTCTTGCCGTCAGGATTCGCCGTATGATTTTCCCGAATGTCGTGACGGAATCCTATATATCGACTCCTTATCAGAACCTTACTCTTGACGATGAGGGATTGGTTTGGGCGACCATCATTTTTGATGACGAGGAAGCGGAGCTGCTGGCCTCGGCGATTCAATCGAACGCAAAAACAAGCACTTATGCGCCGGTCAAGCGTTTGAACGCAAAGGGCGACGACGTCATGGTCAGAAACGGATTTGCCATGCCGGCCGGTGAAAGAGTCTTCGATACCATGGGCACCTATGCGAAGGCGCTCGGTCCCTCTGAGCTTGTGGACATTGCGATGGGTCCGAACGGCATGTGGTCGGTTTTGGATTCCAAACGGTCTAAAATTTACACGTATGACAATGAAGGCAATCTGTTGTTTGCTTTCGGAGATCAGGGAAAGCAGCTCGGCAACCTTTCTACGCCGACGGCAATCACCTATTGCGGAAGCGATATTTATGTTCTCGACAGCACGCTGAATTCCATCACGATTTTTAAGAGGACGGATTACGGCGATGTGATCAATCAGGCGTTGTATCACAACAGCATTCGTGAGTATTCCGCAGCCTATGAGGATTGGCAGGATATTCTCAGAAGAAATATCAACTTCGATGCGGCTTACGTCGGCATCGGAAAAAATCTCTACCGTCAAGGTCAATATGAAGAGGCAATGGAGTATTATAAAAAAGCTTGGGAACAAACCAACTATTCCGTTGCTTTCAAAAGCTATCGTAAAGAAGTGGTAGAGAAATATATTCTTTTGATTATCGTTGTCGTTGTCGCTGTCATAATTCTTTTGGCGAAGTTCTTCAAATATGTCGGTAAAAAGAACAAGGCCGGAGAGGTCAAGACAGGGAAGCGAACGCTTTGGGAAGAGTTTTTATTCGGATTTCATGTGATCCTGCATCCGTTTGACGGATTTTGGGATTTAAAGCATGAAAAGCGAGGCTCGGTCAGAGGCGCTTTCTGCATCTTAGCTTTTACCATTGTAGCGGTGATGTATAATATGGTGGGCTCCGCTTATCTGTTCGGCGGCGGCCAGCAAATCAACTTTCTTTCTCCGATTATGATCGTTTTGGCTCCTCTTCTTCTTTGGTGTGTTGCGAACTGGTGCTTGACAACGCTGTTTGACGGAGAGGGAAGCTTCAAGGATATCTTCATTGCTACCTCGTATGCGTTGCTCCCGCTGCCGCTGATCTATATTCCGACGACAATTCTAACGAATTTCCTGTCTTTGTCGGAGGCTGAGTTTGTCACCTTATTTGTGGCGATTGCTTATATTTGGACTGGCGCACTTATCTTCTTCGGCTCAATGACGACGCACGGCTATTCGATGGGACGCAATATCGCTATCACGTTATTTACGATTGTCGGAATGATATTTATTCTGTTTATCATTCTTCTGTTTACGAATCTTATTCAGAGAATGGTGAGCTTTGTATCCGAAATCATCACAGAAATATCATACCGAGCACAATAAACAGGGGAGGAAAATATGAAAAAATTCAGAATAATTTCAGCGGTTTTGGCAATACTGCTTGCTTTTTCTGCTGTGAGCCTGCCTGTTTTTGCTGCTGATGCCGTAGACATATCTGTTTATCCCACAACTGAGTATCAATCTCAGCAGGCGAAAGTGGCTACGATGACTCTCATGTACGAGGATGTGGATGCGGGCTATGCGTTGTATTTTGACACACAGTCGGCTGAGTTTGCTTTGCAGAATCTAAAAACAGGTGAATACTTGTTTTCAAATCCTTATGATATCGCGGTTTCTACGGAATCCTCTTCTAAGGATAAGGGTGACGAGGACCCGATCAGACAGGCTTTGCTTTCTCAGATCATTTTGCAGTATTTGGATACCTCTACAAATACATCGGCTACGATGAAAAGCTATACGGATGCGGCGCTGAGCGGTGGGCAGATTGTTTTCAAGAACATTTCGGGCGGCGTTCGCGTCGAATACGCGATCGGCACGGTCGATACCAAACGTTTGATTCCGCAGTGGATTGAAAAATCCAGATTTGAATCCCAAATTCTTGATGTCTTGGATACTCATACAGCGGAATTTACCTCAGAGGAGCTGCTGCTCTATAATGCATTAAAGAATGCGACATCCTCTACCAGTACGCCGTATGGTCTTGTGGGACCGGCCGAAGCGGGATCTGTTTATGATCCTCAGTCAACGCCTGATCCCAACAGACCGCAGACATACGAGTTCCTTGTCAAAAACGAAGGCGCCCAGATGTATGTTTTGCAGGGCGTCGGCGAAAGAATGAAAAAAAATATCGAGAAGCTCATCCGAAAATATTGTCCGGACTATACCTATGATAAGCTGGAAGAGGACCACGAGCTGACCGGATATGAGGGAGATGAAAAAGAGCCGGCGCTTTTCAGGATCGCTGTGGAATACACGATCGATGAGAGTGGACTTACGGCCAAGATCCCGGCTAAGAGCATTCGATACAATGAGACGAACTATGTTTTGGAATCGCTCGTTCTGCTTCCGTATCTTGGATGCACAACGCTGAAATCTACCGGCACGGAAACAGGCGACGGCGGAAAGATTTCGAGAACCGGCGGATATATCTTTATTCCGGACGGAAGCGGCACGCTTCTTTCCTACTACAACGACGACGGTACGCCGAAAAGCGGCATTCAGGGCGGTTCGATGTATGGCTACGATTTTGCAATGGAATCCATCGATGCGACGAATGCCAATGCGGAAACCTTCCGGGTTCCGGTTTTCGGGTTGACCGAATATTACGACGTCACCACGAGCGTTTCCAGGGGAGAGGGTCGTCCGGCTGTTGCCGATAAGCTTGTGACGGAATCCTATAAGCGCGGGTTTGTAGCAATCATCGAAGAGGGCGATTCATTCGCTTCGATTCGTGCAAATTTGAGGCAGACCGGATGGACGGGCGCTTCGGGAACCACGGAATACAGTACGGTGTTTGCATTATTTACGGTAAAGCAGTCCGACTCTGTTTCCATCGGTTCTTCTATCGGCGGCAACGATGCATCGATGTCGACGACAATCGATACCAAGTATACCGGCAACTATACGATTCATTATACGATGCTTTCCGATCCCAATATTGCGGAAGAAAAGGGTGTTGACTACTATGATCCGTCATATGTCGGCATGGCCAATGCTTATCGCGACTATCTGATCAGTAACGGGTCCATCGATAAGCTTGTTTCTTCCGAGCTTGAAAGCTCGCTGCCCTTGTATATTCATTCATTCGGCGCTTTGGAAACAACGGATACGTTTCTTTCTTTCCCGATTACGGTGACAAAGCCGCTTACCACGTTTGAGGATGTCATTACGATGAGTGAGGAGCTTAAGGACGCCAAGATTACCAACGTGAAGTTTATTCTTGAGGGCTTTGCGAACGGCAATATGTCCGAACCTTATTATCCCTCCTATGTGAAGTGGTCATCTACCGTAGGCGGTAAAAAAGGTCTCCAGACGCTTTTGGAATATGCGTCGGAAACCGGTATCGATATTTACCCGGAATTTGATTTTGCAAATATAGCATTCAAAAAAACCGGTTCCGGCTTTTCTTTCCGGAAGCATGCGGCTCAGGCGATGAGCGGCAGATATACGATGAAGCGCGATTATGATTCTGTCTATCAGGCGATTTCTATGGCAGGTTATAAGAATGTCGTTTCCTCCGGTGCTTATGCGGTTCTGTTTGAAAAATTTGCGAAGGATTATGACAAGTACGAGATCGGTGCGATATCCGTTATGACTCTCGGGACGGATTTGAATTCGGATTTTAATGACGATTACCCGATTACCCGTGAGGATTCTAAGGTAAATACGATGGATATCCTGAATACGATGAAGGATAAATACGGCAAGGTTCTTGTTGCCGGCGGCAATGCGTATACGCTTCCGTATGCCTCGGATATCGTCAGCCTCCCGCTGGATAACAGCCGCTATCAAATTTCTTCGTATTCTATCCCCTTTATCGGAATGGTTCTGCACGGTTATATGAATTATGCCGGAAGCGTGATCAACACGGAAGGCGATGTTAAATACGAAGTGCTGAAATCCTTGGAAAACGGAGCCGCGCTCTATTTCCTTCTTTCTTATCAAAACACATTGGAGATTAAGAGTGCGTATTCTATGGGCTTGTCGGATAACTATTCCGTTGCATTCCAAACGTGGAAAGAGGATGTGATAAGCTATTATAATATGCTGAATGATGCGGTAGGAGCTTTGCAGACCGCTACCATTACCGATCACAGCTTTGTAACCGCTTATCGTCTTGACAGCACAAAGGCAAACTTTATGTTTGCACAGTACAATCAAACGCTTGCCGCTTACGAAAGTGCAAAGGAAGCATATTTTGATGTCATGGATGAGGTGGACTTACTTCGTCTTAATTCCAGAGAGACAGAAGCCACACTGCTTTTGTATGGAAACAGCAGTGATCCGAGCGATCCCATCAATGAACGCTGTGAAGTTACTTTGCGCGATAAGTATAACACGCTGAAGGAAAGATACACGCTTTCTACCGCATTTTCATCGAAATATTCGGTGGACAATGTTGTTTCGGTGACGTATACGAGCGATAACGGCAAAAAAACCGTATTCTATATCAACTATAACAGCTATGATGTCGCAATAGAGCATAACGGCGGCTTGTATATTCTCGGCGCCGAATCCTTTGTCAATGCCGAGGACATTAAATTGCTTGAAACGGCTTCTGTTTCTTATGAAGCTGTCGACGCTTACCAGCCGACGGACGGCCAGCTGAAAAATTATCAAGAGGCGCAGGAGAACTATGATGCCGCGCTGCTTACAGGGAATGAAAGAGAAATCACCCGTGCGAAGAGCGCGCTTGACAGGATTATCAGCAGTCTCACAAAGCCGACGACAACTCATGTTGTGAAGCTCACAAGCTCGGATGGAACGGTTTGTTATTTCAATTATATGACATCAAACGCGCTTGTCCAAGTATCGGATACGGAATATGTGGTTGTCGGCCCTCAGACCTATGTCATTCAGTGAAGAAAGGAGAGGTGAAAGATGACAAATGAACTGAAAATGAAAAAAACAGCATTGGCTTCTGGCAAGAAAAAGCACAGAGGCGCCTCTCTGAATGAGAAAAAATCCAGAATGGGCTGGGTATTTATTCTTCCGTTTATAATCGGATTGGTTTTCATCTATGCAAGTGTAATTTATGAATCGTTTATTTATAGTTTTGCTCAGTATAACACAATACCCGCCATCAAAGGCGGCGGGTATTCGCTGACTTGGGTTGGTTTTGAAAACTTTACCAAGCAGCTGATTGAAACAACGGTAAACGATGAAGGAAAAACATTCCTTGAAATGATGCTTACCAGCTTTGCCCAGCAGATTCTGGACATTATCATCATTATTATGTTTTCACTCTTCATTGCGGTGCTGCTCAATCAGAAAATGGTTGGACGCGCGGCGTTCCGAGCGATCTTCTTTATTCCTGTCGTCGTCAGCGCCGGTATTATTGCGAAGATCGATAATGCTACCAACACGATTTTGGAATCCATGTCCAGCATGGAAGGCATTGATCTTGGAGAGGTCAATTCCAGCGGCGGTCTTGTCAATATGATGGATATCAGCATGATGCTGGAAAGCTTAGGCGTCGGAGGTCAATTTACAGAGCTGATCACAAATTTGGTAAGCAATATTTATAATATTGTCAACCGTGCCGGCGTACAGATGCTGATATTCCTTGCCGGTCTGCAATCCATTTCACCGTCTATTTATGAGTCGTGCCAAATGGAGGGCGCTACCGGCTGGGAAACTTTCTGGAAGATCACTTTCCCGATGATAAGCCCCATGATACTCGCCAATGCGTTTTATACCGTTATTGACTCCTTTACGGCGGAATCCAATGAAGTCATGCAGGCGATCATCGATATTTCCCCGAACGGCGTGCCGAACGGACAGCAGTCCGCCGCCGCGTGGACCTATTTTATGATTGTAATTGTAACGCTTGGACTTGTTGCGTTGATATGTCGGAAGTTTGTCTTCTATCAACGCCGAAACGACTGAGAAGGGAGGGGAAAACATTATGAATAATAATCAGGACACTCCGCGGGTGTTAAAGGAATCTAAAAATAAAATCCGAGTGGATTTTGACAGAACATCCCGCAAGGAGAGATTAAAGGCTAAATATCTCAACAGTCATTTTTATAAAAAGCTGCTGATTGCGATATTCAGGTTTGTTCTTCTTTTTGGTATTTCTTATATTATTTTATTCCCGTTTTTCTCTAAAATCTCGTCGTCTTTTATGAGTCCGGTGGACTTTATTCAAACCGACGTAAAATTGATTCCGAAATATCCGACGCTGAATACCTATAAATATTTGATCATTGAAAATCATTATTTTAAAGCGATGCTGAATACTTTCATATTGTCATTCAGCTGTGCGGTATTGCAGACGTTTATCTGCGCGCTGATCGGATATGGATTTGCCAAGTTCAAGTTTAAGGGACGCGGCGTGATGTTTGCGTTGGTTTTGCTGACGATGATCGTTCCGCATCAGATTTTATCATCTTCGTTTGTCCAGAAGTTTATCTACTTTGATATCTTCGGAATTTTAAATGCAACCGGCTTTTATTCGGCCATCGGGTTTACGCAGGGAATTTATAATACCTATGTCCCGTTGATTCTGTTGTCGCTGACAGGTCTCGCATTTAAGAACGGATTGTTTATCTTTATCATGCGACAGTTTTATCGCGGTGTTCCGGATGAACTGGAGGAATCGTCGTATGTTGACGGCTATGGCGTTTTCAAGACGTTTTTCCATATCATTCTGCCGCTTTCCGTTCCAATGCTGATCACGGTCTTTATTCTCGCATTTTCATGGCAGTGGACAGATATTTTCTATGTCAATACATTCATGCCGTCTTCGGACCATCTGTTTTTGACAAGTACGAGTTTTTGGTCTGAGATGCCGGCGACGCTTGACATTTTGAAGAGTCAGGCGGGTGTCAACTATCAGACATATGAGATTGCTGTCAAGAATACAGCCGGACTTCTGGTTATTCTGCCGTTGATTCTGATGTATCTCTTCTGTCAGAGATATCTGATTCAGGGTATTGAACATTCCGGCTTCGGTGGAACCTGATACGACAAAAAAGTGCTTCTGTTTTACAGAAGCACTTTTTTTATCTCGGAGGATTGCTTTTTGCCACCCACTGTGCTATGATTAAAATCAGAATGGAAAGGGGTGCATGATTGTGAATGAATGGATGAAAAAACCGGTTTTCATCAACGAGGCCGCCTCACAGAGCCGTGGACGAAACATATGGTTGGAGATTTTGATTTTTTTCGTTGTTTTTTTGGCAGGCGGAATTTTACAGGAAATACTCATGATCATTCCGACGATTGTTATATTTTTTTCAAGCGAGAGCTTTCAGAGCTTGCTTTCAAAAATGGAAGCGGGAGAGCAGATTAGTCTTATGGAATGGCTTTCTCTGCTCGAACTGCCGGATTCCCTTGTTTTAGTCACGCTGTTTGCGACGGTCGGAACCATCGCTGCCGTCCTTTTGTATGTGCATTTTATTGAAAAACGAAAGCTTTATACCATGGGACTGACGCGTACTTCCGTCTTTTCGGAATATGGTATCGGACTTGCGGTCGGAATTGTGATGTTTTCTGCCGTCATAGGCCTCAATGTGCTGTTTGGCGGCCTTTCCTATGCCGGAGCATTGAGAAACGGAGGGATTGCTATGATTCTTTTTATGTTTCTCGGTTATATCGTTCAAGGAGCGAGTGAGGAGCTTTTGTGCCGGGGATATTTCTTTGTGTCCGCCGCAAGACGTTCTTCCTTGCTTGTTGCTATGCTTGCCAATTCCGTCCTGTTTGCCTTGCTACATGCCGCCAATGTCGGAATTTCATGGCTTGCTCTTTTGAATCTTCTGCTGTTTGGGATTTTTGCGTCTTTTTATATGGTCCGGCGCGGAAATATTTGGGGGATTTGTGCGATTCATACGATGTGGAATTTCGCACAGGGCAATATTTTCGGCTTGCAGGTCAGCGGAACGGGTTCTACGGCTTCCATCTTTTCCTTTGTAGGGGATGACGGCAAAGCTTGGATCAACGGCGGGAGCTTTGGACCGGAGGGTGGAATCTGCGTAACGATTGTGCTGCTCATTTCAATTCTCATTCTGCTGCCGATGAAAAATAAGGACAAAGGTTTTCCTGCGGTGTCGGAAAAACCGGGTATGGAGGGAGCGGCTGATAGTTGAAACAAAAAATTCGGGAAGCGTAATCAATCCGCTTCCCGAATTTTGATATACGCCGTTTTTAAGATTTCTTTTTCTTGATTAAGAAGACCAAAACGCAAAGGAGAATCATCGCACAGACCGCTATAACGGCGATGATCCGGCCGGAGCGGTTTGCCGCGTTGGGAGAGGGCGGCGCCCCGGTCGTTTCCTCTGCCGGAGGAATCTCCGATGCGGTTGTCTGCTCCGGCTGTGTCGTTTCCTCACAGGAGCTTTCCGTGGTGGCGGCAGGGGTGGTGGTTTCCTCCGGCTTGGGCGTCGGAACCACGCCGCCGCCAATCGAGAGAAGCAGAGCATCCGCTCGCTCCGAGAGGAAGTAACGCAGATAACCGAGCGCCGTTGACGGCATCTTGTCCGTTCCGGAGCCGTATACGCGGAAATGCACAAATTTGGTGGAAACTTTGCCGGTGCCGCTTGCATTCAAAACCCATGCTGCAGGGTCATAAATGTTCCACCGGATTCTGTCCATGGCGATGGAATCCGAAATCATCTCGCTTGTTTGTTCGAGCCATCCGTCGGCCGCGAGATATTTTTGTGTTTCAAGATATAAGAAATCAAATTTGTCCGAAACGAGGGCGGCAAAATCGTTATGGCTCATCAAAGGAGCGGCAAGCGCGCGTACATAATCGGAAAATACGCCGTTCTGTGCCCAAAGAAAGCCGGTATCCGTCGCATAGGTATCGAAGCTTAGGTTGCCGAGAATGTTGTCGAGATCCCACAGCGGCCCCATATAGATTTTGGCGACCTCGCCATTTGCATCCGCGTCCTTGTAGAAAAACATGCTGGAAAAATAGGCATCCCAGTTTTTGAGAAGCTCCTCGACGACATATGCGCCGGCAAAGCTGTCCATATCGATGTACTCGCTGTAATGTCTGCCCTTGCGGTTGTATCCGTTCGACGAATAGATCGCCTCCTCCATTTCGGCGAACAGACCGGCGATGTATTCCATTTCCTCGCGGCTTGCGTATTCGGGGGATTTCACGACATACGTGTTGCCGTTTTCCGTGGTGAAGCGAGAGGGCTCCGCGGCACCCCATACATTGTCGAGTTCTACGAGATATCCGCCGGTGATATCGGCGGGCGAGGTCATGCCGTCGGCATAGGTGTACGAGGTGAGAATGGAATTTGAAATAAGCTCCCCTGCCGTCACCGTCCGGATCGGCAGGGTGGACAGCTCGACGCCGGGATTTTCCGTTTCGTTGAATTTTTCAAGCTCGCGGATATTGATCCGACCGGAACCGATCTGTACCTTTTCACAGAGCATATAAATGCCGCGGTAGGAGCCGTCGATGTAAAGATTGACATAGCGGTATTCGATGTTGTAAGGCAGTTCCAGCGCATCTCCCATTTGAAAAGCAAGCGCGTTGTGAAGTCCGGATTGATCGACATAATTGGCGAGCAGAATCCAAGTTTTGGCCGAATCCAAGCCAAAAAGCGGCTGCTTTGCGGAGAGCTTGATCTGATACGGCTTTTTATAATAGCCCCATGTGGCGTTTCCGCGTCCCTTGATTTCGCTTTTTGTGCCGCTTGTTTCATCACAATACTCCGTTTTGCCGTTTTCGTCGAGTATCAGGATGCGTGCGTCTTTGTCTCGGTTGTTTTTGGAGGCCTCGACAAAGCTTAGCCCCTTGGAGGTTTCGATGGAGACGACAGGCAGCTTGGCGTCGTGATAGAATACATACCGCTGCGAACCGGAGGCGGATGTGAAGGTGACATCATAGCAGAGATTTCCTTGCGAGTCTTTTGCAAGCATCGGGGAGAGATCGATTCTATCGCCGGAGTCGCAGCTTCCGAGCGGCGCGGCGCCCGTTTTTCCGTAAGAGACAGTCCCGCCGTTCCAGCAGATTTTGACATTTTTTATGTCTGCGGCGCTGGGCAGAAAGATATTGTCCCCGTCGGGAAGGATGCGAAATGCTTCGTTGCCGGTTCCGTCGGCGGATATGGAGACGTAAAATGAGGAAAGCGGAGAGGCCGCCGATACGGCGGAGAAGCCGAATGCAAATATCAGAAGAAACAGGCTTGTGACAATAAAAAGTCGGATTTTTTTCATGGAAATCTCCTTGCTTTCGTAATTCGGTGGGGAACGTATGGGGCATTTGCGGACAGTAATATTTTTCGGGTTGTTTTCGTGCCGCGTGAATTTGGGAAAAGCGCTGTTTTGTAAATACGGATATCGGACAGAGGGATATCCCGCTTATCGGCAGACGGTTTCCGTTTTCAGAGGCTCGCTTGCCGCGTCCCAAGAATCATATGCGGTGAGCGTAAATACATAGGCGGCTCCGCATGCAAAATCCGGAATGATGAGCTCCCAATCTTTTTTCATGTCGGACGGAGACGGTGAGGAATAGAAGTCGGTGACAATGCGTCGGTGCTTTTTTTCGCCGTCCGTTTCTCCGTATTCTATGATGTAATGATGGACAAATTCATCGTCCGTGCCGGCGGGGAAGCGAATGACGGCGTCCCGACGCTCCTGCGCATTCCCGGGAAGAAATTCGACCGAAAATCCGTGAAGCACCGGCGGCTTATTGTGCTTTTCGTCGGCGCGGGCGCGCGTGTATACGGAGAGATGGGAACGGTCGTTTCCGGGATGGGGAACCATCCACTTTTCGCCGATTTCGGCTTGTTTTTTGAAATCCATCCTTGTGAGCGTCATATCTCCTGTGGGAGAAAGCTGCATAAGAAGTCCTTGTGACAGCTGAAAGCTGTCCGGAACGGGGCATGGAGCGGCGGGCTTGGCAAAGCCGTCGGTTTCCACGCCGAGATAACGTGCGGCTCCGGTGCCTACGGCGGTGAAATCCGTCTGCATGATGCTTCTCGGATCGTTCAGAGGGAAGTGCAGATGTCCGCTGAAAACGACCGCCTGCGGATATTTCGACAGAATATCCGTAAGATCCTCCGTCGCCCATGCGCCGCCGCCGAGCTCGCTTCCGTAGACCGTATTCGCAATCATGGGGTGGGTTATGACGATGACAAATTTTTCGGGTTCGCTCCGTGTGAGCGCAGCGAGATTCTCCGCGAGCCATTTTTTTGTTTTATCAGAATAAACAATCGGCCGCCTGCCCGCGGGTTCAAGCGCGAGGATATGATATCCTTTGATGACCGCGTGGCGGTTTCCGTCGGGTATGGCGGACGGATCGATATCATATTGATAATAGCTTTCACCGAATATTTCCGTGTATTCCCGAATGATATCCGCGGCATGAGGGTCGCTCCAAACAAGGTCGTGATCGTCGCCGTAGCAGTGGATGAGCGGTACCTTCTCCGGGTTGAAAATTTCCTCGTAGATGTTCTTAAAAATGCGTATTTGTTCCGATCTCATGTTGTTGGCGAGATCTCCGACGGCGAGTATGCCGTCCAAAGAAGCACCTGTCTGCGCGGCCTTGGCCGCCAGCTGGAACAGCGCCGATCGAAAATTTGCGGCGGCGTCCGCATCCTCCTCTTTGATATGGATATCGCTGATGATGCCGAGTGTGCAGGGGACAAAAGCGTGCTGATTCATTTTACCGGCCTTTCCTGATAGAAAAAATAGATAAATTTATTTTATCATATTCAAATGAAACTGTCAATAACGCCGTTTTTTGCCGGAGAATGTTGAATCTTTGCATGCTTCATGATATACTGTTTCGGAAATGAAATCCTTTGTGGTAAGAACCGAGGCGATGCATTTTGAACGAAACACAAAAAAATCCCGTAAAGATGACGGCAAATTTCCATACGCATACGGCGCGCTGCCGTCATGCCCGCGGAACGGATAGGGAATATGTGGAATCGGCGATTCGGGCGGGAATCTCCGTGCTTGGATTTTCGGATCATTCCCCGTATTATTTTCCGGACGGCTATTATTCGGGGCATCGGATGCGTCCCGAGGAAACCGAGGGATATGTGCGCTCGCTTTTATCCCTGCGGGAGGAATATCGGGATGATATCGCGATTTATATCGGCTTTGAGGCGGAATATTATCCAAAATATTTTGACAGAATGCTTGAAATTCTTTCTCCGTTCCCTTATGATTATTTGATTTTGGGACAGCATTATATTCGTAACGAGCTCGGTGGAAAGCATGTATTCAGCGATCGGAACGAGGAGGACCTAATCTGCTATGTGGATGAATGTATCGAGGGGCTGAATACCGGCAGATTCTTCTATTTGGCGCATCCGGATGTCATCCGTTTCACGGGAGATGACACGGTTTATGAGAGAGAAATGCGAAGGCTTTGCCTTGCCGCAAAGGAGCTGCATATACCGCTGGAAATCAATCTGCTCGGCATTCGTGACGGGAGGAACTATCCGAGAGCGCTTTTCTGGAAGATTGCGGGCGAGGTCGGCTGCGAGGTGATTTTGGGGTGTGATGCACACGAACCGGAATCGATTGCAAGAGAAGACGATTTGACAGCGGCGGAAAAGCTGATTCGGAATTATCATCTGAAAAAGATAGAGCCGTCGGCTCCCGTCATGAATATCCGCTGAATGTCGGTGTGAACGGCCTTTGGAGCGTTGGCATGCCATTCATGGAAAATATACCAAAACTTATTGACTTTGTCACAAAACCGGGCTAAAATATGAGGTGGAAAAACGATTATTCCGATAATCGGCAAAATATGGAGGTATCAAGTTATGTCTTACCGTTTTGTACTGAATGAAACATCCTACCATGGCAAGGGCGCGATTGAAAACATCGTGACCGAGCTCACGACCCGCGGACTGAAAAAAGCGTTTGTCTGCTCGGACCCGGATCTTCTGAAATTCGGCGTTACGGGCAAAGTCACCGAGCTGCTCGACAAGGCGGGCTTCCCGTATGAGGTTTATTCCAATATCAAGCCCAATCCGACAATCGAGAATGTTCAGACAGGTGTCGCTGCGTTCAAAAAATCCGGCGCGGACAGCATTATCGCGATCGGCGGCGGTTCCTCGATGGATACCGCGAAGGCAATCGGCATCATCATCACCAATCCGGAGCATGAGGATGTCCGCAGCCTCGAGGGCGCGGTTGTGACGAGAAATAAGACCGTTCCGACCATCGCCGTCCCGACGACGGCGGGAACCGCGGCTGAGGTTACAATCAACTACGTCATCACCGATGTGGAGAAAAACCGCAAATTCGTTTGTGTCGATCCCCATGATATTCCCGTTGTCGCGGTCATCGATCCCGATATGATGTCCACGATGCCGAAGGGACTTACTGCGGCGACCGGTATGGATGCGCTTACGCATGCGATCGAGGGATATATCACCAAGGGCGCATGGGAGCTTTCCGACATGTTCCATCTCAAAGCGATTGAAATCATTTCGAGAAGCCTGCGCGGTGCGGTTGCCAATACCGCCGAGGGCAGAGAAGGCATGGCGCTCGGTCAGTATGTCGCAGGCATGGGCTTTTCCAATGTAGGCCTCGGAATCGTGCATTCGATGGCACATCCGCTCGGCGCGCTTTATGATACGCCTCACGGCATTGCAAATGCCATCATCCTTCCGACGGTGATGGAGTATAACGCGCCCGCGACCGGTGATAAATACCGTGACATTGCAAAAGCGATGGGCGTTGAGGGCACGGAGAAGATGACCATCGAGGAAGCGCGTAAAGCCGCTGTGGACGCCGTCAGAAAGCTTGCCGCCGACGTCGGTATTCCTGCCGATCTGAAAGCGATTGTCAAGGAGGAGGATATTCCGTTCCTTGCGCAGTCGGCATATGACGATGCTTGCCGTCCCGGCAATCCGAAGGATACGAGTGTCGAGGAGATTGCGGCTCTTTATAAATCCCTGATTTAAGATAAAACGAGAAAAAACGGGCATGAAAATGCCCGTTTTACCTTAATTGTGCACAGACAGAACTTTCGGCGATTTGACTATACTCTTGAAGCAGACCTGTTTGCAGGCTATGATATTTATAAGATAAATTTGACAAATCGGAAGTTGTAAAGGAGAAAAAACAAATGGACAAAGTAAAGAATGAAGAATATGTTATCTGCCCGCGTTGTGAACAAGAGGTCTACAAAGAAGCAATTATATGCCCTTTTTGTAAGTTTGGTATTATGGCATGGATTGAGGGAGAGATTGATGAAAATGGAAATTCAATAAAAGATAAATCCAAGTGAAATTCCAGTTTATCGGGCCGTCTCGAAATGCGAGATGGCCCTTGCTTATTTTAGCAAACAGCATTTCAGGTGCGTGAATAGGGTACAGGAGAGAATCGTTCCGTTCTCAATCAGAGCGGGGGCTTTCATATTCCGCCGTTTTAACGAAGGGCACTCCAAATGCACAAATAGAGTAAGCGGGCATGAAAATGCCCGTTTTTTTATTGCTGCCGTGATTTGCTTCTTACAATAGATATGCTGTGATGAATTTTTTTCCCTGCGTGAATTGTTTAAAGGATTCAAAGCATACGGGAGCTGTGTCGTCGTCGTGCAGATTGTATATTTCAAGTCCGCTTTCGGTGATTTTGCCGGCAACGGTGTGAATCCCTTTGATTTCCAAAAGATTTTTGACATCCCAATAAGAATAGATAAAGACCTTTTTGTTTCCGGCGAGCGCCTTTTTGAAGTCTGCTTCGTTTTGATATGACAGAAAGCTTTTTCCATGGCCGAGCCAATATTCGCCGAGCTTTTTCGGATCGGTGCCGGCAAAGCCACTGAGAAGCGCCATGTCGTTTTCTTCCAATTCCAAAATGATATCCGCAAGAGATGGTTTTCCGCCTGTCAGCATTTCCGCGTTGTAGAGGGCAATCGGCTCGCCGCCGTTGAAGGACAGAGAAAAGCTTCCGTAACGGAAAAGCGATGCCGGTTCATGATTCTGACCGAAAATAGGGACTTGTTCAAGGGAAAGCTTGGCGTTTTCCTCGTAGTTTTTGTTCCGGATTCCGAGGCTTCGGAGCATATCGGCGGTTTTCCAGCTTGAAGCATCGTCCGCAAGAAAGATATCCTCGACGTTTTTTCCGAAATATCTTGCGATTTTGATGGCGAGCAGGATGGACGGATTGTATTTTCCGTTCTCGATGGAACAGATTGTCTGGCGTGAAACGCCCATGGCTTGCGCTAAGTCCTCCTGCTTTAAGCCGTGCTCACGGCGCAGTCGTTCCAATTCGTTTTTCATCGAAAAAGCCTCCGTTTCTCGTTTCTTGCCGATATTTTAACATATTTGTCTTGGAATTTCAACCGAAATTTGCATTTAAGCTGCGAGAAGATGGATTCCGTACAGAGCGGCAAGATGTGCGGGATAAAACAGATAGAAGGTGTATTTCAGCCGCGTGCATCCTCGTTTTCCGTTATAAAAAAGCAACAAGGGAATCAATAGCAGGGAAATCCATATGTACGGAGTGGATTGGCAAAGGGCGATACAAAAAAGAAAGAGTCCGAAGGCGAAGAAAGAAACCTGCAATTCCTTTTCCTTAAAAATAATCGCGAAAAGCGGCAGCAGAATGCCGGAAAGGCCATAATCTATCGTGATTTTAATGCCGACAAGCGTCTGGGACTGCCTGCAAAAGAGGTCGGTCAGGATGACGGCGCCGACAAGGACGAGAAATAAAGCGAGTGAGCGCACTTGATATTTTTTACTTTGTGTTTCTTTTCGCATATTTTCAAAATGAAGAAAGGAAAAACAGATGGGAATGGAGAGGGAAAAGGTTAAAAGAATGTTCAGGTATAAGCATGAGCTTTGTGGCGTAATCTTTCCGGATGTGAGTAGTTCCTGTGTGATATAAACCGTTTGACATAGCAGACCGAGAAGAAAAATACGCAAAAAATATCGGAACCGATTGGAGGTATGCCGGCAGCCTTCGGCGATGAAAAAAGAGAAAATCGGCATGGCGAGCCGCCCGATCAGGCGGAAAATGAGAATATTCGGAAACAGCAGGTAGCCGATGTGATCGATAAGCATGGAAATACAGGCGATGCTTTTTAATATGTTGCGATTCATGATAATCTCCTTTTTGTAAAGTTTGCTTGACTTTATTATAAAGTGCATTTTTGGTTTTGTCAAGTTTGCTTTACAAAAAAGGATTGCGAAAAGTATGATAGATTCGGCCGCTGTTTTTTTTTACTTAAAAATCAAATAAAAATAACCGCAAAATTGCAGAAAATGCAATTTTGCGGTTATGGTGGAGATGGTGGGATTCGAACCCATGACCTCTGCGTTGCGAACGCAGCGCTC